>Ga0222427_100202_pt1 | contig 148192 bp, 142 predicted proteins | sample 2B20Ametagenome_FD_182890 | JGI IMG/M metagenome (GOLD analysis project Ga0222427, IMG submission 182890) | Enriched microbial communities from leaf-cutter ant dump, University of Wisconsin, Madison, United States - 2B20A (version 2) | ecosystem: Environmental > Terrestrial > Nest > Insects... | reverse complement strand
TTTTACTTAATTCAACTGCTCGCTCTTTAAAAATGCGATCGTACTTTTTACGGACTTTAATCATTATTTCAAAATTAAGATATTTTATTGTTCTTAACTTGATCTGCCGACTAAGTTAGCAACTCCAGTTTTTAGGATTTTAATCCAATGACACAGTTTGAGTTACACTCCCTCATTAACAGCAGCTACACCTACTTGATATAAAAACCTTTTTGTTGTTTCTACAGCATAAGTAGCACGCTTGTTATTTTGCGGCTCTAGGAGTGCCCCTCTTGTAACTACTTCAAATTCATTAATATCATTTCGCGACCCGACAGCATTTCGAACTATCGGAAGGCTGAGCACGAACCCTAAAAGGAGTGATGTGACACTACACTACCAAATGCTAGGTAGTGGAACACAAAGGATGGTTAAAGATTGTAGGGCTTATGGTCTAGCAGATCTTATTTGGAAAGAAGACGGTGATCATCTTGTGCTTGAGTTTCCCGGGCTTGGGATAGGTGAGGGTGTACGTGATGGTGTAAATGATGTTGTTATACCTAGCGCAAGTGAGGGTGTAAATGATATACTAAAAAAACTTGTTACCATTATGCATGCGACTCCTGGTATGAATGCCAAGTAACTTGCGGTTGCTATTGGTAAAGGTCATTCCACTGTTGAACGTTATCTTAAGCTACTCGGGGAAAATATGTTGGTTGAATTTCGCGGTGCGCCAAAGGATGGGGGAATATTTTATTTTAGATAAATAAAAAGAAATTTACGGCTCATTCCATTAGATAATGAGTGAGCCATTTTGAAAAAAAACTTTTTTTGGATATTATTTCTTAAAAAAGACTATAAAATTTACATTACCGAAATTTACGATAGATAAAAGTCCTCAGCCGATTAAAATTAGGCGACAACGCGGACATTTAGCCAACATAATCTATCTTACGGTTTCCCGTAACCAATCCTACTTTCAAACCACTACCTTAGCTTTACAGAGTTTGTAATAATCTTGAAGTTAACATTCGTAAACATATTAATTCAGAATAAATACTGTATATTACGCTTGGGTATTAACCTTGCCCGATAAAAGTAGCATGCCATGATAGTAACATTGTTCGGATCCAATTAAACTTTGATAAAGCCTATGAGAAATGCGTATAGTGGGTATTCATATCATGATCATATTGCTACAATGTTCATTGCTATTATGGATGTTGAGCGCAAGATCGTAAAAATTGAAATAGAGGCTATTACACCTGATAAATTTGATGATGTAGTGTTGCACCTTCCTGACGAGATTATTCAGATTCAAATTAAAGATTTTGCGGAGGTTAAAAGTGTTTCTGTAGTGCAAAAGGGTATCGTTATCAACGGTGATAGTTATCCACTGTCTACTAATACAAACGTTGTATTTTTCCGTAGATACGATTATCAGTCTAACTCCCAAGTTCTTGGATTTCCATCCTATTTGGTGGATGGTGTCCACCTCGTTTCTTTGAATAGAGAAGAGACAGATGAATGTATAAATGAGTTGTATCAAAATGATTATCGGCGGAAGGCCGCAATTTATGAATATTTCAATAAAATAAAGGATGACAGAATTTGGCAGATCCGTAAGGAAGAATTGCCTTCCCTTGATATTTATAGTACGGAGCTTTTAGAGGAAACGGTGGATGTAGGTCTGAATCTGTTATGTGATCACCAATTACTTCTTGTAGAGGGCAAACCCGGGGTAGGAAAGAGTCATTATGTTACCTTGATCTCACAGCATTATTTCGGACATATTTTATACAGGTTTTGGACTTCCAATCAAGACCCACACTATCAGGAGCGGTTAAAATTCAATAATTTTATTCAGGACATCTCCAAGCAGATATTTTCTGATCGGATTGAGCGAAGTGTTGATGCGGTTTTGCATGGACTGAAAAAGAGGCAGACGGTTTTGATTATTGATGGATTAGATCATATTGAAAATTACCAAGCGGGTGATCTTTCTAAATATATCAGTTTTATAGAAGAGGCCAGCAAGCTATGTAAAATAATTGTTTTTTCAAGACCGCTGGTAGAGCAGCTAACATGGAATAAGCAAGTTCTCGAAAATTGGACTTCATCTCAAGCTAGCGCAGTTCTCGAAAACCTCTTTGGTCTGGATGACTACCTAATAAAACAGAGAATATTTGAGATAACACAAGGGTATCCCATTCTTGTTAAATTTTTAGCAGAGCATTATAAACAGCATTTTGAACTGCCACAGTTAGACAACATAGGTTCCATAGATACCTATTACGAGCAGATTATTAAGAAAGAAAAAAGTAAGCGGGCATTATTACTTTTTTTATGCACCAAAAGTTTTTTAATGGCATCGGAGCTTCAGCTGTTTCTAGGCGTAGAAGCCCCTTATGTAGAAGAGTTTATACGAGATTATCCTTATCTATTTGAGCGCAGATTAAATAGGGTATCACTTATTCATGATAGCTTCACAACATATCTGCGTAAATTTGGCTCTGGATACCAAGAGCTGAGTAAGAAAGTTTCCCAGATAGTAATGGGATCTGTGACTTCCTTCGAAAATCGATTTCTCAGCCGGTTTGCACTTTTTGACATTAGTCTGGAAGATAGGCAGACCGTACTTAAGCTATATGCTTGGATCAGTAGCTACCGTAGAATTATTGACGGGTGCATCGATGTGGAATCCGTTCGTATGTTTTACGAGCAACTCAAAGTAGTTCTCTCTGAATCATATTCTGGTGTCCTTGACATCGTTCAATATTACGATCTTGCACTAATCGAAAATCTAATTGTCCGAGACCATTTTTCTGCACAGTTTGACTTTTATTACGTCTATGTCAAAGTGCTACTTGATCACGGCTATACGAGCGATGATGTTACCAGTTCTGCTTATCTATTTGGGATGATGTATTATTATGAAACTAATAATCCTCTTTTTTTAGCGCGTGCAAAAGACATTGATATCTTCAATAGTAACAATTTCTTTTCAGACTTTGAAGCTCAAATTGAAAAAGAGCAATGGTACTTTTTTAACTATAGCCAACCACTTACTGATAAGAGAATATCAAAAGCTTTAAGCAAAAAAGGAGATTTTCGTGAAAAGTTAACATATATACTTACCAATACCTATATACATGATTTAAAATATAACGTAAACGCTATTTTGTCAGATGCGATGTCTTTCTTAAAAGACGGTGATCAGGAGAGAGTGCAGTTTATAATAGAGCAATACGTTGAAGCTAACGGTGAGAATGCATACAAAGGGGCATGGATATTTAACGATGTTAAGAAGCTGATCCGTAATCTCGGTTATTCGATCAAATGCGAAGATAATGTTCTACTCACTTTGACACTAGAGGAGCTAATTGAAAAACATAAAGCGCTCGGTAGTTTTGATTTGTATGAATTAGTGCATAACTATCTGCGATTGGCTGCACATCAAAATAGAACGATAGACGTTAGTAATATTTTTCATTTTTATAGTAAATACTACAATCGTCGAGACTACTCGTTATTTTCTACACCTTCTGCTTTGTATACGTTGGAAAGGAGAGAGCTGTTGCATCGGGAGAAATGTGTAGATATAATTTCTCATATGCAAAATATCTCCGAAAAAGAGTTTCGTGGACTTTTAATTGACTTTATTTCATACTACTCGCCAGAAGATATTATTCCTTTTTTGGAAGATAGTTTTGAGATAGAAGACCTAATCATTGACTGGTTTTTGTTGAAACCCATCTATATTGATCAATTTTCAATTGCACTGTTTAACAAAGCGATGCGAAAACTGCTTGATGAAAATAGGTTTACCCAGGAACTGGATCTTAGGGATTGTAAGTATGTATTAGATTCTAAATGGTCGAGTCAATTTGGTGAAATTCTACGTGTTACGGGGTTTAGGCTTCGTCTCCCCGAAAAATCGCCGATGACTGCTCGATTGACTAAGGTTAAAATTCCGCTGATAGTTGATAAATCCAATAATGATCAGTCTTATTCTTTCGATAAGATTCGAAAATGGGATAGAGGAATCTTAGAGGTGGACGATCTAGACTATATTATTGAGCAAGATATTCCTATAACAAAGCTTGCCACATATTTAGACGAGCATGGGAGTTCATTAGTGAGTTCGTTAGTGTTCAGTCAGTATCCAGTATCTTTGGTCAAACAAAACTTGCATCAGATTTTGTTTAATGCTATGACGGCTAGGACTGTAAGCGGTCTTTTTTATTCTGCACTTTATTTTTGGCCAGGGACAGTCCTCGAAATGTTATCAGTCTATGGGCGTACTGCTGATTTTGTATCAGCAGCCGAGAGTTATAAAGTTTTTATGAAGCTTTCTAAATTTGAGATCTAGTGTTTCGATGAATTTACAGCTGCTTTGTGGATTAAATGATAAGGTTCAAAGAAAGATTTTCGGTTCTTTATGCGGTAACTTTCGCTGGTCAGATTTATGACCTCGGCCCAGAAATCAAACATTCTAATAGCGCCGTAACTAGCACTTCGCGCAAAGTTTATGCTATCCAATAACCACCTACCTGTCTTTTCCCAAAGTTACCGTTCTTTAAACTAATAGGTTTCTTTTCACTTATTAAGACTCCTTTTCTCACAGAATATCTGAGAGCTTTAGACAGTTGATCTCCGGGTGAATATTCCGACAAAATTGATGAAGAACCACTTTTGTCGGAATATTCATCCATCAACAACATGGACGCCAGCATCTCAAAAAGTAAGCAGTTGGAATCTGCTGTACCATCTTCAAATTGCCTCCCTCTCTAGTAGGTAGTTCGTCGGAAGGGCGGTAGATAGCTCTCAACACAAAATGGAACGCTTACTAAGTGATCCGGGCCTGCACATTTAGTTATCAGGAAGTAAATACCGGATGTTGAATGCAAACAAAAACTGACTTATAGCGCGGCTTTTGTTCGTATTAGCATAACAAAGGAGATAGTATTTTGTATCTTTATTACAAAAATGTAACGACCTGTATGAAGACCCTCACTCAGATAGAAAATGCCCTTAAGTCCATAAATGATGCAGTTTTTCAAACTCTTGTAAATCACTTACTATATTTGCAGGGCTATAAATTTATCGGTGCTCCTGGTGCTGTCGTAGCGAAGGAAAAAACAAGCAAAGGGACGCCAGATTCTTTCTTTTTTGACGAGGACAACAACAAATACATATTTGTAGAATGCACAACTAAAGAAAAACTGGAAAAAAATAAATCTTTCTTCCAAAAGCTCAGCAACGATATTGACCATTGTTTTGACGAAGGAAAAACAGGAATTCCTAATGAGAAAATTGCAAAAGTAGTTTTAGCATGTAATGAGAAGATTACGGTTGAAGAACACAGCTTGCTAAATGCCAAAGTCAGCTCATACTGCACTGAAGCAAAACTTGAACTATTCAATATTCAAAATTTACCAATGGACATCTCTGAACTACCAAAATTGGCGGAAGAATATTTGGGCATTCAGACAATCAAGGGAGAAATTTACCCGCTTGAAGATTTTCTCCTAAAAACGGAAAAAGGGTTACAGCCTTCACTTACCAACGAGTTTATTGGTAGAGAAACAGAACTTGGAGAAAGCTTAGAAGCATTAATCAAGTACGACATCTTATTGCTAACAGGTAGCCCAGGCGTGGGCAAATCAAAATTAGCTGTAAAGATTTTGGAGGAGCTTTCCAAACAGGATTGTGTTCCCATTGTTATTCAGAGTTCAGTAGTATCTCTTTGGGACGATTACCAGCATCTCTTTTTACCTGGCAAGCGATACATTATACTGTTCGACGATGCCAACAAATCAGTCGCGAATCTTGAATACCTCTTAAGTAAATTAGCGGGTCCAAACAGCTTTTCTGCTAAGCTGGTAATTACCTCCAGGGACTACGTAAAAAGGCAGATATCAAACAAGTTGGATCACTACACCTTTGAAGAGCTTAATATTTCCGAATTTAAGAATGGTGAAATTGAGAAAATAATTGTCTCAGCATTACCTGATCTTCAATATCATACGGATATTAAACATAAAATAGTCGATTTGTCTAAAGGAAATGCAAGAGTGGCATTGATGGCAACCTATTCAGTTACTCCCGATGCTGAAACCAACTACTTGACTAGTCCTGTCCTCCTATATGAGAAGTATTTTAAAAAGATATCCGAAGAAATCGGGATTTTCAATGACCCTCTTATTCTGAAATCTCTTGCTATTGTTTCGTTCTTCGGAGTTTTGGATAGAAACAATGAAAAAATAAAAGAAGATCTTTTTTCCAAATTTGGGGTTGATTGGAATGGGCTTTGGGCGGCTATCATTGAATTGCATAACAGCGAAATCGTAGATGTTTATGCGGATGAAGTAGTGAGAGTATCGGATCAGGTTTTGGCAAGCTACGCATTCTATAAATGCTTCATTGACGACAGGTCTGCTGTGATTAACTACGCGGATTGGATTGTCACTTTTGTCGAAAAGTATTCAAATAAGATACGAAATACCCTCATCGACATAAATAATACCTTTACCGATCAACATATTAAGGACCTTGTGTTACCCCATCTAAACAAGGTTGCTGAACAGTTTACGTCCGATCACCAAGAGTACGCATTCTATAATCTGTTTTGGTTTTATAAAGGCCTCGATTGTTTAGTTTATATACGAAAATGGATCCAAAGTATTCCGCAAGAAGACTTGCCAGAAACATTTACTTTCAACTACGTGAATGATGACCATGTTTACGCTTCTAGGTATTTTGAGCTCTTAAAAGACTTTTGGAATCACCCCAATGAATTGTTTAAGTCTTCATTGGAACTGACTTTAGCGCTGGCCTATAAACAACCTAGTCGAATACCTGAAATATTAAAGTTTCTACACGATCATTTTAGCTTTAAGGTTCAAGACCTACATCGAGGCTATAGGCGACAACAGCTGCTATTCGATGTTCTATTGGACGATAAATGGACTGGCTCCCAAAGGGTAATTGCAAATGGTATCTTTCTTAATTTATCGGAAGTATTTTTTGGCTGGCACTTTACAGAATATGGGCCAACCAAAGGACATGAGTTTACATATTACAATTTCGATTTGCATAAATCGGAAGCACTAATGTATCTAAGAGCACGTATGCTCAATCAGCTCTACCATCTCTTTGATGCCGAAAATGAACAATTTCCTAAGTTATTAGCAAAAATAATTTCTCCAAGAGGAGATATAGATAAAAGTATTTATGTCGATGAATTACCTATGTATGAAAAGATTATATCAGATAAATTGGACAGCGCTCAATATTCGCACTGTAAATTTGTGATCGCTCTTTCTGAACATCTTTCAAAAATTGGTGCGGAATTTCCTGAGAGCTGGAACAATTTTATCAATTCCGACATAATAAAGCTATCCAACCTATTAAGATTGGATAGAATGGACAGAAGTAAATCTCTAACAGAAAGCCGAAAAGAAAAGCAAAAGGAAATAGAAGATTTTGTAAATATAAATGACTGGCCTAGTTTAGAAAAGCATCTAATATATATCAATGTACTTTATAATCAAGAAAAGGCCAGTACTAGATGGTACATTGAGCCATCCGTAACGGCGATCTATTTAGCAATAGCCCGCAAAGATAGATCATATTTTGAAAGTGCATTAAGACTGCACTTTAATGAAAAAGTAAATTTTCCGTTAGGTTCCGCAGTTTTCCATATCCCCCTAAAGGAAGGCATTATTAAAGGTGAAGACTTGTTGCATATCATAGATTGCTATGAGTTTAAAGAAAAATTTTTCTGGAAATCAGTATTGGCAACATCACTGCCCGAAGGACAAATAAACGAACATTTTATCAAACTTCTTTTAGAACTCTTTCAGAATAATGATAATTCTGTCAATGTCCATCACATGTCTGACTATTTAAAATACTGGACAGCATTTGAGGCATATAAGACAGGCAACAGAGAACTAGAGCAGCACAATATCATTACCTATCTCACTAGTGTTATACTGTCTAAAAACGGTCGCACGAAGGGAGATTTTGGTTATGATTTTTGTTCAGAATGTGTATCCTATTTTAGCAGCCATACCGATTTGTTAAAAAGCGCTTATTGGGCACAGTATGAAATCGATCCTGATTTTGATTATGAAGAAAAGGAATTAAAAGCCATTCTTAATCTAGATAGATATTTTATTCACCAAAGCTTCAAGTCCGATATTGTGGGCTTAGGATACTTAGCAAAAATAGATCTTAGCGATGTCAACACCAGCTTATTATGGGAATTCCCGGAATATGAAGAATTGATCGAAAGCCTTTTATTGGAGATTTTAGAAAAAGAACGCTTCAGCTTTAGTTATGAAGATGCTTTTTTCAATTTATTTAAATTGAGAATTTCTGATGAAAACTACGAGGAAAAAGTAAAATCATTTATTTTAAAATTGACACATAAACACTTCGATAACGATAAAATGATACTTATACTGATCGAAGTCGTTTATAACGACTATAGAGATTGGCTAATATTTTATTACAGGGAATTGCTTTTATTGCGTAAGGATATTGAGATAACAAAAAAAATTATTTTTGGTCGCGGAGCAAATACTGTTGGAAGTTGGGTTCCCGTCTATCAGAAAAAAATAGATTTCTATTTGGAGATTATAAACATGATTAAAGCCCTGCCTGACCTGTTGGACTACGCCGAACATATCGCCTACTTTGAGCAAAAAATAAAATGGAAAAAACAAGATATAAAAAGTGAAGAGAAAAGGGACTTTATGGATCAATCCTGAGAGGGGTAACTGGAAAGGAATAATATATCGCTCATTGCCATTTGTATAGTGAATAGGCTATTCCATATAACAGACTTTCCTTTGCTTAGTAAAAGAACAAATGACAAGACATGGAAGAAGCGGTTGAAGCGATTAAAAAAATAAATCAGTACATGCATTTCCCGTTTAACCAACCCAATACACATCGACCAATCTTTTTCCTACACCACCATTTTTTAGTTTAATCGGCTTTTTGGTACTCTTAATAACTCCCTTTTTTACAGAATATCTTAAAGCTTTGGACAGCTGATCATTAGTAAACGTTTTCTTATACTCGGAGCAAACAAAAAGTTCAATTTCATTCAAATACCGAGGTTCCTTTAGAAAATCCGACTTTATGAGAATTCTTGAAATAAATAAATCAATGCTCCTGTCAGTCAATGTGCTTGAGAAATATTCCGGGTTATTACGTTTATCCTTTTTAAATTCATGAACACTTTCTGTTTTAGCAATAGTCTGTGAGACAGGAAGGTTAAGATTAAGTATTTTTGATCCGTTTACATTGAGTTTTTTACCGATATCCTCTGCTAAAGCATGGCTAAATGGTCGAGTAAGATTTAGAATTCCGTATATATGTGATGAATCTCTTCCAATAAATTCAGCAAATCCAGCAACTGTCATTCCTAAAATATTCATAATTTCACGCAATCTGTTCGCCAAACGCTCATTATAAGTTTTGTCTTGGTTTGTCATAAGACAAATACCGATAGAAACTTACGCTAAAAATTATCATTAATTTACTTTTATTGTAAAATATTTATATCTATATTTGTTATAATATTTTACTGACTTATAATTTATTAAGTCTATTAGTGTAATTTAAGAGTCTCGTTTCCCAAGTCTCACATTTTAATCGAACACGAGAGCGATAGATTGCACCCATATGCCTTTATTTGCTATATTAGCAACGGTAAAGGCGTGGGTACTATCGTCTGCTGAGTTCGAAGGAGTGAGACCCGGGGAATAATGCAAGGTAGTAACCCACGTTTTTACCTTATTAGAGACTCACCAAATAACCTTAAAAGGTGAGTTATGATTATTAAAAACAAACATTCAAACGATCCCAATCCCCCTTAGCCTTTATAAGGCTAGAGGTCAGTATGACCCATCCGAAAAAGTGTCATTGTAAATATATCATCAGCTTTGTTTAACCAATTAGAGACTACTATATCGGAACATTTTTACCAGTTATTCTAATGACCTGATCCAGCGCCTACGCCAGGAAAGGGTAAGATTATGACCATTTTTAAAACCTTAAAATGAACAATTTTATAAGGACTGGGGGAGGTATTGCCTGTTCAAAACAGGCAGCTCAGTATGTAAATTTAGTAGATGCACAACCTACGTGTATTGAAAGTAAAACATATAGCTTAAGAGAACTACTAACCATAAGGACTCTTTTAGTAATTGCTACAGTATTTCATATGTTTAGTTTATCGGCTCAGACGCCCCGCAAGGACAGCGGGGCCGATGGGCCTTTAACAGTATCTGGTACCGTCGTATCGGTAGTAGATGGTAAGCCGATACAGGGCGTATCGGTTCGGATAGAAGATGAAAAGGGCAGAGCGTCCTCCAACGGTGATGGCTCTTTCTCAGCATCAGCAGTAGCATCTAAAGGAACAGTGAAGTTTAGCCATGTCGGTTTTAAGCCTTTAACTTTACCTTACTCCGTTGGGGTATCGTTAACCGTGAAGTTGATACCGCTGGAGAATCAATTGGACGAAGTGGAGGTGGTCTCTACAGGATACCAAAAGATTCCCAAAGAACGGGCTACTGGAAGTTTTGAGCTGATTGATAACAAGCTGCTCAATCAAAGGATAAGTACCGATTTTTTGGATAGACTGGAGAATGCTAGTGTTAGTACTACTTTTTCAAAAGATAATGAATGGGCCGACAGGTCATATTATTCAAATACTGCCCCTCGCTTTGATATTAGAGGCCGTTCTGTTGTCTCTGGTAATGGCCTGCCAACAATAGTTGTTGACAATGTCGTATATGAGGGGGATATCCGCAATATCAATCCGAATGATATTGAAAATATATCTATCCTCAAAGATGCAGTCGCTTCATCAATATGGGGTACCAAGGCGGGATCTGGTGTAATTGTGATCACTACCAAAAAAGGATCGTATAATCAGAAGAATAAATGGGATTTTAGTACAAATATAACTGTTGCGGACAGGCCTAATCTTCATGCCCTTCCTCAGATGTCAAGCAGTGACTTTATTGAACTAGAGACTTTTTTGTTTGACAAAGGTTACTATAATACAGCACTCAAAAATAGAACAAGCTATCCGACCATAAGTCCGATAGTTGATTTGTTGGATAGTTTACGCAATGGAACACTGACCAACGATTATGTGCAGAATCGGGTAGCTTTGTTAAAGACATACGATCTTCGAAAAGATTATGAAAAATATCTATACCGTAATGCTGTAAACCAACAAGTATCACTGAATGTGTCTGGAGGTGGCAAAGACCTGAATTATATGGTAAGTGTGGGGACGGATAACAACAGCAATCAATTGGTTGCCTCTAAATATAAAAGGAATACGCTAAGGACAGCCCTCAATTTTAAACCTATAGATCGGATGGAAGTCTCTACCGATTTTTCCTATACCAACGCGCTGGCAAAGAATAATAGTGTTAATTCGCCTATCGCCTACGGTACCGAAAATGCTGGTAGCGGAAGCTTAAGTTGGCCTTATCAAAGACTGGTAGATGCAAACGGTAATCCTATAGCTGTTGATTATGTACCTTATAGAGCCTCCTTTAGAGATACGGCCGGAAATGGATTTTTACAGAATTGGAAATATATACCATTAGCCGAGTTGGATCAATCGGCAAATAATACGAAAGTACAGGACGTATTGATAAACGTAGCCATAAACTATAAATTGGCCAAAGGCATCTCGGGTATATTAGCTTATTCTTATCAAAATAGTCGACAGGACATAGAGGATTGGACTGGGCTAGGCGCGTTTTTTACGCGCAATAGTATTAATAGCGTAACTCAGTGGAATGACAAGGGTGTCATTTCTACCCCAATTCCTATAGGTGATATGCTGTTCAATGGTTTTAAGAGAACTGTCAGCAATATGGGGCGTATTATTTTCCAATATGATAGACCGTGGTTCAGTAATCCAGATTTCAATCTTTCTGGACTGATCGGGGCGGAGATAAAGCAGATTCGAACCGATGAAAATGGGGCTAAATTGTTTGGATTTAACCGAGACAATTATAGTTATCAACGGGTAAACTATAATGTGACAATGCCTTTGTTAAATCGAAAGACAGGAGGGATCCAGCTGGAAGATAATGTCATTTTAGATGCGTTGACAAACCGATATGTATCAATTTATGGAAATATCAACCTATCATACAAAAACAGATACATAATTACAGGCAGTGCGCGCCAAGACGCGTCAAATCTATTTGGTGTGAAAGCCAACAATAGATGGAGTCCATTATGGTCTGCCGGTATTTCTTGGTTATTACATGAGGAGAACTTTATGCAGGATCTAGCTATCCCATTATTAAAACTTAGGGCAACCTATGGATTTTCTGGTAGGGCACAGACTTCATACAGCCCACTTCCCATTATCTACTATCAGGGGAATGATTACCTGACAGGCTATCCCTACGCTGACATTACTTCGCCTTCCAATCAGAACTTGGGTTGGGAACGTATCAAGACCATCAATCTTGCTGCGGATATCGGTTTGTTCAGAAATCGCTTGAACGCCACGTTCGAATGGTACCGCAAGCACTCAATGGACCTCATATCATCAACCCCACTTGACCCGAGTACAGGGTATGAAACGATGGTCATGAATGGCGGTTACCTGCTGGCGAAAGGTTTTGATATTCAGATCAGAACAGCAAATATTCAAAATTTGTCTTTTAGATGGAATACCTCATTATTGCTAAATAAAAACAGGAACATCGTCAAAGAATATCATTATGTATGGCCTCGCGCTAGTGATTATGTTCTCAACTCGGGTAGCGCCGGATCAAATTTTCTTAAAGGATATGATGTAGGTGCGGTATTTGCCTATGGCTCAAAAGGACTTGATAGTGAGGGTGATCCTGTGGGTTATTTAAATGGTCAAGAGAGCAAAGATTATTTGAATATAAGACTACAGAGTACAAAAGATGATCTGCGCTATTTTGGTACTGGCATACCGGTTTGGAATGGATCTCTTCGAAATGAGTTTGGTTTCGGTCGGTTCTCCCTATCTTTCAATATCCAGACCCGTTTAGGATTCTACTTTTTCAGGAGTTCATTTAACCAACAAAGTTTTGCGCAGCGCAGATATGGACATAAGGATTACGCCAAGCGCTGGCAAAATCCCGGAGATGAGCTATCTACCGATGTGCCTGCGATTCGGTATCCGATAAATAGTTACCGCGAAGATTTTTACAACAAATCTGAAGTGCTTGTCGTAAAGGGCGATAACATTAGACTACAGGATGCGACAATAAACTATACATTCAAAAAGGTGCCATATTTCAGTCAATTGGCAATAATGGGATATGCTAAGAATCTAAATCTGATATTGTGGCGGGCCAACAAATTTGGCATTGATCCCGAATACAGGGATGCGGTTCCTTATCCTATGTCCTTTTCACTTGGCGTGAGAGGTAGTTTTTAACATCGCTCAAACTAAAAAAATATAATCATGCATAGATATAAATATATTATACTCCTGATTGCTTGTACAGCAGTATCGCTGTGTGGTTGCAATAAATTTCTTGAAGAAAAACCGGACAAAAAAATGTCTGTACCTGTAACTCTTGCGGACTGTGAAGCGCTTCTTGATAATCAAAGTATTATGAATTCACTATATCCTGTCGCAGGAGAGGTTGCTATAGATGACTATTTTCTGTCTGCTACGGATTATAATGCGGTCACCGACAATGTTCAAAAGGAAAACTACCATTGGTTTTCCACAGTGGATGTTGGGTTAGCACAATGGCGTGATCCTTATAGGGCTGTACTTTTTGCTAACCAGGTAATGCAGGTGCTGAAAAATATAGACCGCAATATCGATCCCTCAAGGTATGATCGTCTTTTGGGGCAGGCTCACTTTTTTAGGGGCTATGCATTGTTTCAGGTAGCGCTGGTATTTGCATTGCCCTATGTGAAAAATGAGGCAACCCAAACACAGGGGGTGGTAATACGCATTACCCCCAATGTTGATGAAGTATCGGTCCGCTCTGATCTCAACCGCTCATTAAACAGTATCGCCACAGATCTACAGGAAGCTATACGTTTGTTGCCAGAAAAATCCCTATTGGTTACACGTCCTAGTAGAGAGGCAGCAATGGCTGCTTTGATGCGTGTAAAACTGTATATGGGATCGTTTGAAGATGTTGTTTATTATGGCAAACAGGCACTTGCTATAGATGCCACATTGATCGATTACAACTCATTATCTACCACTGCAGCATTGCCGTTTCAGCAATTTAATAAAGAGGTATTATTTCATGCGACTACATCACCAAGTGTGGTGCTAAATCCAGTGATAGCTTCAGTGGATACAGTTCTAATTGCTCAATATCAGCCCAATGATAAACGATTTGGGGTTTATTTTACCAAGCGCGCAAACGGAACGTTTTCTTTCAAAGGGAGGTATGACGCAAATAACAATAGTGTTTCCTTTTCGGGCATAGCGAGAGATGAGGTTTATCTTTCTATTGCAGAGGCATTGGTACGTATCGGAAAGGTGGAGGAAGGTATTGGTTATCTCAATCAGCTTTTAATTACACGATGGTCGGTCGATACATTTGTGCCTATACCACTCATAGATAAGGATAAAGCAATGGATCTGATTCTTCTTGAGCGGAGAAAATCTTTAATGTTCAGAAATCTAAGATGGATGGACTTAAAGCGGTTAAGTACAGAAGACAGATATGCAATATCATTGACCCGGGAGTTGAACGGACAGATATATAGGCTTGAAAAGAATGATATGCGCTATGCTTTCTTAATTCCGGATGTAGTTATCAAAAATAGTTCCCTTTCACAAAACAAAAGATAAATATGAACAAGCTAATAAAAACACTTTACTACACATTATTGTTGATCACCGTCAATATGCAAATCGGGTATGCGCAAGCGGGCAAATCTGATAATAAAAAACTTGCTATAGGTGATGCTATCCCGAATATCAGTATTACTAATTTTCTAGAGCAGCCTAATGATGAATTTTATATTGATTCCAGTTCTGACAAGCTGTTGTTGATTGACTTTTTTACAACATATTGCGCGACTTGCATAGCATCTTTCCCTAAATTAAATAATCTTAAAACAGAATTTGGTGATAAAATCGATGTATTGATGGTCTCTCCAGAGAAACGAGACAGGCTGTCCTCGTTTATGGGCAATAATAATTATACCAAAGGAAACAAACTACCTGTCGTAGTACAGGACACGTTATTGTCCAATTATTTCCCATTTAAATCGGTGCCGCATATTGCTTGGATTTATAGAGGGAAGCTTATTGCCGTAACAGGGGCGGATATGGTAAATAAAGAAAATTTAAGCCATGTACTGGGTAATGGATCTGTTGTGGGCTGGCCACTAAAAGATGATTATTACGAAATTAATTCAATGGCTGTGAAGACTACAGGGGTTTATTCAAGTGTTTCCGGGTATGTCAATGGAATTCCTTTGAGTTATCATGTCGACACTGTGGCAGCACGATATGTAACTAATAGAATGGTAAATGTTCCGATTATTCAGGCGTACTTATATGCCTATTCAAAAATGCAACAATTGCCATTTATGAAAGATGATCGTATAATATTAACTGTTAAAGATAAAAATCGATTTGTAAATTCCATTGATCAACCCAATAGCCTTTGGATGCAGGATCATGCAATAACTTATGAATCCGTACTACCAATAGATTGGACTATAGAAGAGCGGATGCAATCGATTATTAAAGACCTAAATAATAAGTTGAGAGTCAAGATTTATCTAACCAAGCAAGAGAAAATGGTCTGGGTAATCAAAGACGGTAAAACAAAAAAAGATTATGTGGAAAGTAGTAATGGTCAGCCAGTCGATATCATGGCTACTCTATTGGATATTGCAGATAGATCTATACCTCCGATCATTAATGAAGCAAAAACCAAAAGAAAGGTAAATATAAAATTTGATAAAGATTTTGGGACATTGCGTAACTCCTTCCAAGCAGAAGGACTAGACTTGAGACAGGAGAAAAGGTTGATTGATGTATTGGTAATTGAAGATTAAATAACAAAGGCCGATCGACTAAGATCGGCCTATTAACAAATCTAGATCGACTAGATTATTGTTTCAACTTTATATTAGCAGATTCGGTACGCGTATTCAATGCAGTTACCATTTCACCCAAGACAGTTGTGTTTAACACAGGGTGCCCGGTTCCATCGTCGGCAGCATTGATTCTACAGATATCCTGATCGCCACCACAATTGGGCAGTGGAGTAGGTGCTGGAGAATATTGCGATGAATCAGCAGGAAAGTTCGGATCGTTTAAAATAAACCAAGCCATTTTTACCTTCTTATTCTAATCATAATTTATTTAATTGGTCACATCTTACTTTTCAGTTTGATGGCCCCAGCTTTCGCTTAGAAAGCTTTTGGTACTGGCGGGGACTCCTTATTTGCCAGACCAATATCTTCTGTACCCACCATGGGGGAAGAGCGCAAACTTACGTCTATACCTTGTCAGGGCAGACTCTTTGCGTACTCTTTTTCCTATCACGCACAAATATAGCTTGGAAAAATCCTGTCCCCAGTGGGAAATGCCATCTCCTGAATAGCGGAGTATGAGCTCAGCGGTATGGATTGACCGTACGATTTGTGTTGTGATATAATTAAAGTAACTCTTCATTTTCCTTTTGTAATTATCTATTACAAAGGAGCGCATACTTTAAAACTTAAAATCGGGCATGAGGGCAGTATTTTACTTTTTTTCTGACTTCATGATCTGTTTCGGTAAATCGTCTTTGGATCAATGTAGAGAAATTGGCTCTGGAGTTGATTATTCAACCTATGCCACAATGCCGGCATCAGCTCTTTACACTTGGCTGACCGATCTTTGGGCTCCTGCGCCATAATAAGTCCCTTTTTGTTGAAAAAGTCTGATTTGCGCTGTCGCATGATACTGACAAAGTGATGCATACTCGGATACTGATCTTGCAGCTGCTGTAATACAGTCAGCGGAATACAGGCGACTGTACTTTTGCTAAGAAACTGAATATTCAGATCCTGGCTATTGAAACTGTACTCATGTTTTGTGCCGGTAAAGTAATGACCTTCGGTCGCAATCCAGTGCAGATAGGGCTTTTTGAGTTTCATCTCATAAGCGCCAACCCTGCCGTCAAGCACATAGCACCAATAGGGACGACTTTCATCCTCCCGGCAATAGATCTGCCCACGCTTCCCCTGGCGTATTTTGGTATGCTTTATTAGCTCATCGCGACATGGGTCATCTGCATTGAAATAGGTATTTAAATGTTTGATAAAACGTTTCACGGTTAATATGTTGTAAATGAGTAGTTAATGAAAAAGAAAAAACGCCATGAGAGAGATATGGCCCATGGCGTTTTTGTTGAATTATTCTAGATTGCCTATAGAAGCGTGTAGTAAATCCTGACAATCAAATGCCCTTCCAAACGGCGGTTGAAAATCTCATTCGCTTCAGATTCGACGGGGATTTCCGGTGTATCCGACTGGATCTTGTTTGACTCATACTCGGTTACCTTGACCGAATCCCGTGGGAAGGTGCTGGTGTTTTTTTCATTAGTCTGCTTGTCCAAGGTGATGTCTGCCTGATTGTTGATCGCAAAGGCGATCTCTTGCGCTAGATTGTTTTTGAAGTCAACGGAAAGGGATATGATATAATCAATCTGGCTCTCCGAAAGTTCAAAACGAGACATAAGCCAGCTGCGTAGGCACAGCAGGATCAGCTTTTGCTCCATCATCTGGAATTCGACAGTTGAGTTGTACAAGTCCCGGAGCCATCTCTTGACTCCAGCATCATCAAATGTGTATTTGTTCATACTGTTTAGTTTGTCGGTGACTGCTAGCGGCATGCCAAAGCTATTACCCCGGGTAACTAGTATTCACCTTTGTTAAAATTTTAATTATATTTTATAATTCGATCGAACAGCGAATCTAAAACCTAAATGCAAAAAAGTGAAGGAAATGAGGATCGAAATCCGTGAAAAGGAAATGGCTTTCGTTAAAATAGATCAAAAACAGCCTTAGAGATATCTGTGAAGCGATTGTCACAGCGACGAATAAAGAAGTTAATTCTACTATCTAATTGTAAAGGAAGCGTTACAATTTGTTATTGTGAAATTTATTAATTTTATTGATAACTATATAATCAACCTTTTATGGCAACACTAAAGTCTTTTTTTCGCTCCTGGTATGGAAATTCATTGATAATATTGTTATTGGCGGGCATATCATCTTTTATGGTCACCTTTTATACTACTGAAGAATCTTTATTTTCGAGTATAACCATGAAAAAACATGGCTTGGTATTTCTTTTTAGTTGGGTATTAATGCTATTGGCGATAACACCTGTCGCTTACGCTGTATATAAACTGGATGCGAGTACTTACTTTGGACAAAACGATAAAATACGTTACCCCATGCAGTTTTTAGTCCTTGTGCTACTATTGGGAGCTATTGCACTCCGGGTAGTGTATAAAATCTATTTGGGGCTATTCGGTGTGGATTTGCAAAAACGGGATTATTTTGAACGGGATTTTGTCGTTGTTATGTTTTGCCTCATTATGGTTCAATTTTACTATGCTTTTCGAAGGGAAAGAATAAGGAATAACTATAGAAAAAAGCGATCAAAGGTAATGCAAAAATGGCTTTTGCAGAAAGATGAGCAGATAAAAACGCAGGAAATAAAGAGTAATGAGCTGCGTATGCATTATGAGCACGAATTGGCCGAACTGAGGAGCCGGAAACAGCGGTTGCGTGCAAACCACGATCGTCTAAGTAGCCATGAAACCAGATTGAAGGCTTGCCTCAAAGAGGCCTCCCAACAGCTTGAGGTAATGATAGGTGCTGCAAATGAATGGGTAAGAATACCTCAGATTGCGTATTTCCATCTCAAGGAAGGATCCGCCAGATCCAAATTGGTCGATGTACGTTTACTGGATGGCCGGGAGGGCACTGTTGATATAGACTCGCTGGCAAAAATTGAAAAATTGTGGCCAAATTTATTCTTTCGCGCCGGTCGGGGGCTGTTGATACAACATATGGCGATTAAAGACCAATATAAAGATGAGAATGATTATATCGTTGAACTATTTGGCGAATCCAATGAACGCCTAAAGGTATCAGTAGAAGCATATGATAGGCTTTTGGAGATCAAACGTGAATGGATGCAAATATTACCCGAGGAATAAGTATCAAAATCAGGGGGACGATACACCGCCCCCCTGACTATATACATGTTTTGAGACTCAAAGCCGTTCAATTACTTCCGCTAACGGTAAATCATAATAAGCTGCAAACTCATGTACGGTGAGTTGCTGGTGCTTGGCTTTTCCATAGGCATCTCTTGCCTGTTGGTATTTGCGCTGCGCCTGTCTGGGGCTAAGGTCAAGTACGGATGCGACATCCTTTGCACTGATGCACAGTCGGTATTTTTTTGTCATTAGAAATCGGGCTGTGGATTGCCGTTGGACATAGCATGGGTATGCCGCGGACAATACCTAATGGTACCATGATTCTCCTGTCAGCTGGATACCTCTCTGTCCATATTCGTCAATGTGCGGTTATAGACAGCCCTTAAGAAAAAAATTAATAATCTACATTTAACGTTTGTGCAATTGTTTTGTTTTAAATAATTGTATTATAACATTTTGATACTGGTTATCTGATCTGTTACATGCAGTCTGAAATCCACATTAACGGTACACAGATTCGTCCGATATCCGGGCACACCGCCCCCGCCAGATGGATGCGATTCATTCACATTTTACATACTGCTACGTTACTGGTTACTGTAGCTCTTTGGTAGCTTTTTAGTAGCTCTCCAGTACCTTTTTGGTAGGGTATTAGTATCTTTTCAGTACACTCCCGGTACACTAACCGTACTTAAACGCTGCTTCACGACAGACAGATAGTGCCATATTATGCCATTCCGTGCCTAATGCTGACTATTTAAGCCATGTTGGCCACATCCGGCCATTTTGGACAGGGATCAGTTTGGTACTCAACATCTTTGTGTTGTCATTAAAAACTCAATATCATGGCAAAACAAGAAAGTTTAATCAAGTTTAGAGGCAAGGTCGGGGACCTTTCCTTTAGCAAACACCGCAATCGCGGTTATGAAGTCCGCATGAAAGGTGGTGTGGACAAGGCTCGGATCCAGACGGATCCTAATTTTCAGCGTACCCGTGAGAATATGGCGGAGTTTGGCTCGGCAGCTGGTAGCGCCAAACTGATTAGGATGCAGCTCAACAACCTGCTCCGCACCTTTGCAGACAACACCATGCGCAATCGCCTGACGGCATTGATGCACCGTATCCAGAAGGCAGATTCATCCAATGCTCGCGGGGAGCGGGTCTTTCTGGAGGAGAACAGCGCTATGCTCAAAGGATTTGAGTTCAATCAGGCGAGTTCACTAAAAACGCTCCTTGAGCAAAAATTGGAACCGGTTTATGACCGTGCTACTGGTGAAGCCACGCTTATCATTCCAGAGTTTAACCCACAGAATGATGTCATGCTGTTGAACGGGGCGACGCATATGCAGTTTACACTGGCGGTAGCAGAATTGAGCATGGATGATGTACCTCCGCGTCCGGTGATGGCCAGATCGGGCTACATCCCGTTGATTGGTGTGCACGTCGAGGAGACGCTACAGGCACCACTGGTCGTAGATCCCACAAAAGTGGTTTACATCATTGTCGGTATTTCGATGTATCAAGAGGTCAACGATTCGTATTATCCACTCAAGAATAATCCGTACAACGCAATGACCATCGTCGAGGTAGATGTCCCTTAGGTGATGATGAAAACGAGACACACCCTTAAGCTCCTCCGGAAATATGGGGCTGAGGGGACTAACGGCACGATCACCTTCAACGACGAGCATATCTGCCATACGATCGAACTACCGGATCGCAACAACATCCAGCGGATCAGCTGCATCCCGATCGGTCTGTATAAACTGGAAAAGATCCGCTACCGGCGACATGGCGAGCAGATCGGTATTCCGCATGTGCTAAACCGCGAAGGGATTTTGATCCACGCGGCGAATAACGCAAAGGACGAACTGCTCGGCTGCATCGCTCCGGTTACCAGCCTCACAGGTGAGGGACAGGGTACGGGAAGTGGTAAGGCTTTAGCTAAGCTCAAAGCGCTGGTGTATTGCCTGTGGGATATGGGGGATGAAGTGTATTTGAGTATTCGATAAGGCTTTGGAGATCTGGAATTAGCTGCTGCATTCCTTTTTGCCATCTTCTTAGCAAGATGACGGCATAAATCAAACTCGCTATGCTCGGACAATGATTTATGCTAGCCTCATCTTGCGTCAGCGATAGGCAGTCGGAACGCAAGGCTTTCAATTCCATGATCTCCTTAGCTTAACGAAAAGTGTGTGTTAGAGGATGGGGATTTTTAAATACGTACAAAAATGAAAAAAGTCTTTAACAAAATAGGACAGGTGCTGCAGCTGGTGCTGTCGGCGCCTGTTAAATTACCGGGTAAGGTCGGGAATATATTAAAATACCTGGCTTTGGGACTGGGGATCGTGGAGACAGTATTGGATGATGATAAGCCCCCGCCAGAGGCCGACGACATACCTGAGAAAGGCTCGAAGGAAGCAATGGAAAGGAGCGAAGCCGATGAAGCTGAATGATATCCGTATCTCCACTATCGGTGGAACAATCTGCTCCATCTGGGCGAGTATCTCGCTGGGTGATGTATTGCAGACGATCCTTACGGCTGCTCTGGGTACACTGGCAAGTTTTGTAACCAGTCGTTTACTGGGACGCTATAGTAAGCGAAGACGTCCGTAATGGATGGCAAGGCGCACCCAAACGGTGCGCCTTACGCGTTTGGATGGACTGTCTTTCCGCCAAGACAATCACCACCAAATATTTTCGATAATTCTAACCGTTAGTTTTGAAACTAATTCAAAGTGTTGTATTTATTTTTTTTGCTAAAAATATTAGTTTTATTGATTTATTTTTGCGATATTTACATAAAACAACCAATTATTGAATCTATGAGCGAGCCAGTTTATATAGATCTAGTTTCAGACTATGCTTTTAAGCGCATTTTTGGATCCGAGCCCAATAAGGATTTATTGATTTCGCTATTGAATGGGTTATTCCGTGGACGGAAATCTATTGTCGATTTATTGTACGAAAAGAATGAACATGTTGGGGATAGTGAGGAGATCGGTACCGTGATCTTTGACCTGATCTGCACTGCTGATAATGGTGAGAAGTTTGTGATCGAAGTACAACGTACGGCACAGATAAATTTGAAAAAATGTATGCTTTACTACAGCAGTAAGTTGATTGCGGATCAGGCTCCCAAAGGAAAACGGCGAGCGTGGAATTATGCGATAACCGAAGTATACATTGTGGTACTTATGGATGGATTTACTTTTTCACAAGTGGACGAATCCAGTACCGTTCTTCACGATATCTGTTTGTGTAACAGGGACACAGGTCGAGTTTTTTATGAAGAGTTGGGGTTTATTTACGTTCAATTGCGTAACTTTACAAAAGTAGAGGCAGAATTAGAAGATGATCTTGATCGTTGGCTTTATGTTTTACGTAATATGTCAAAGCTGAACAAGATCCCGGTCTATCTGAAAAAGACTATATTTGAAAAATTATTTAAAATAGCGGAATACGCAAAGTTGAATAAGGAGGAACGAGCAATGTATGATGTAAGTCTAAAACGTAAATGGGATGCTGAAGCTGTGCGCCAATATCAGGAGCAACAGATTAACGAGGCTATTCAGAAAGGCCTCGAAACAGGTATTGAACAAGGTATCGAACAAGGTATCGAACAAGGTCTTGAGAAAGGGATTAAAGAAGGAATTGAGAGGGGTGCTGAGGCGAAAAGCTATGAGGTAGTGGAGAATTTGATTAATGAACTTAAGCTTACCGACGATATTATCGTGCGTGTTGCTGAAGTTTCGCTTGATTTTGTAAAGAAAGTACGGGCTGATCTAGTCAGAGACAGAAAGTAAGTATTCCCAATATGGACAAAGCCCCTGTTCGTAGGCAATTGTATCTTTTGGACCTGCAGGAAGAATGCCTGAAACTAGGATAGGGGATCAACCAAACGACTTGGAGCCAATCCAAATTGCTTTTTGAATGCAAATGAAAAATGGGAGAGATTTTCAAATCCTACCTCATAACAGACTTCCAAGGGCTTTTTTCTCTTTTCTGTAAGCTGATAATAGGCAAGTTCCAAACGTTTACGGGTTAACCAGCGTTGTGGAGTCATAGTGAAAGCCTTTTTGAAGTCCCGCTTAAAGGTTGTAAGACTTCTGCCGGTGAGGTAACCAAATTTTTCCAGTGGAAGATTGAACATAAAATTCTTTTCCATATAATCGACAAGGTTGATTTTTCCAGGCTCTTCAAAATTAGCAAGCACATGATCGATCTCTTGGTTCAGCGTTCGGAGAACACTGATGGCTTCGGTAATTTTAATGGAGGCAATATCTGTAGGGATGTCCTTCATGTCGAAATAGGGGATAAGCGATGCCAGGCAACTTTCCAGAAGCGGGTGATTATTGAAACAAAAAATCTTCGGTGAATTTTTGGGTTGGGGATTTATATTCTTGCCTGCATAAAAATTCTTTAAAGTCTTTAATGATAGATGCATGACAACAGTTTTATGAGGTTCACCGTCTTTAGGATAATTAATAATAGTCGCTAACTGATTTCTGGGAATTAGAAAAATATCCCCTTTTCCAAATATATAGGTAGCATCAGCCTGTACAATCTTGGTTTCTCCGGAAAGAAACCAGACCAGCATATGCTGGTCAAACATAATATCTGATTTGAAAAACTTGTCTTCGTAGCTTGAAAGCTTTATATCTTCGGTAATGTATCGGGCTTGGTATTCCATGATTTTTGCTTTTTTATGAAGGAAATTAATAACTTAAAGATAAGAAATAATAGCATTTACGGATTGAAGCGAATACCCGTCATCTCTTCTGTCAGTTTCCATAGTTTCTTCGCATGGGTTTCAGCAAGTGAATAAGGATTGACTCCTTTCTGGTCGGTAATATCCGAAGAGAGTACAGCGATATCCCCATCCTCACAATAGACTCCTCCAATATGCTCCAATAAAGGGCTTGCAGCACACCATACTGTTGTAGCTGCTCCTTGTGGGATCGTTTTTAATGATGCCGCTACCTCAGGCAACATGTTGCCATTTACATCCACAAAACCCATTTTTTGAAATAGTTCCAGTGGGGCTTCTCTGCCTAATTCAGTTCCACCAATAGACCCGGGATGAACGGCATAGCTTCTGATATGGGAAGACTGTCCCCGCACATCCAGTTCCATTGAAAAAAGATTGACAGCGGTCTTCGATTGTCCGTACCCCTGTAACCCATCTGCGGTAGACCTTAAATTCGGTTTTGTCAACATGGTGTACCACACTTAATAGGAATTATTCTTGCTGGTAGACCAGGTCTTTGCTGATGCAGTGTTCTTCCCAGGGCATTTCTATAAGCCGGCTATGCGCGTTTTGTGGAATGATACTTTTTGATGTGGGCAGGTAAAAATGGGTTTTATTTCCGCTGTTCAAGGTATCGCGTAGATCGGGAATCTTTTTGAGGTTGCGCTGCAAGGCCGCAAAAAAAGCTTTTGCGGATTTGTCAGCTTGCTTCATGATCTGCCGCAAGTGGATGATTTCTCTTGCCCGGTCAGTTTCATAACCGCCGCTTCCTGCTATTGTATATTCGGCTACAGGCGAATCGTAGAAGAGACCCGAGCTTTTGATAGCCTCCTGATCTGAAAAGGGATAGGTGGACAGAAAAAATCCATAATAATCGGCGGATGAAAAGCTCTTCAAAAAATCCGCCTGATTTTCCTTGCTATATTTCACATAATTCCGCTTGCCCGAACGACGGTTTATCATTTCAATATAGGCGTGTGCACGATGTTTTTCCATCGTTTCGCCGCAATACTGGAAAAACAGCTCTGCAGGTATGGCAATCCAAAAGTATTGACCCATTTTTTTTTTTATATTTAATTTAACGTATATGGTTTGGCGCTTGGCGTTCTTATCATAAAGCTTCTATCCAGCCACATCCTTTTTCAGCTTGGCAAATGCGCGTACAGGAAATGTCCCCACACCTTTAAACTTCGGTGGAGCGGCCGTAAACGTAAAGTTGTCGTCAGGCAGTAGGTCCAGATGGCACAAATGTTCGACAATCAGGATCTCTGACCCCAGAAGAGTGGAATGCACCGGACGTGATCGTCCACTGGTATCATCGATATTGTGTGAATCAATGCCCACCAGTTTAACACCACATTCGACGAGGTACGTTGCTGCTGCTGCGGTCAGGTAAGGATGGTTTTCATAATAGGCTTCGGTATTCCAATGGCTATCCCATCCGGTATGGATCAGTACCGCACGGTTTCTGATCTCCCTGTTTTTGAGCTGCTCATCGGTAATGGCCAGTCCATTGCGGTAGGGAACCCTGATGACAACTGCGTCCAGATCCACAAAAGCCTTTAAGTCCATTTCGGAGGTATCCTTGCCATGTTCATAGCGGTGAAAAGGGCAGTCAATATAGGTGCCGGTATTACTGACCATCTCTATTTTGCCGATCTGAAATTCGGTGCCTTCATCGTAATAGCTCCTGGAGTCGGCTCTGGATAGGTAATCGCAGATAATCGGGGCGGGCAGCCCTTTGTAGGTGACAAGGCCATTTTCGATCGTATGGCTGAGGTCAATAAGCTGTTCCGTTGCGTTTTCTGCCGGCGCAACTTTACGCTTATGGGCTTCTTCAAATATTTCCTTATTGAGGATATTTACTTTTCCGGCCATCAGTAGCCGGAGATCTTGAATAATATAGTCGGCGAGCTCCGTGTCGCTGATCGTATCGCCGTTGATATCCAAGCGGAAATCTTCGCCCCTGAGGCTGCCACCATTGGTAAAGTATACTTCAAAATCAAATTTTACGCGTTTATCCATGTTGGTCTGTATGCAAGTTGGTATAAAATAAGCCGAAATGTTAGACTAACGAAGTTAATGAAAGTACGGCTAAATTTTTAACATGAGTGTACGAAAATATCTGGGCCTCCTTTTGACGATGTGATTATTTTGTTGACTTGGGCTAGCGCTGAGTTGTTGTGGAATACACTCAATTGTTTGATTTTCGTAATCTATTGCTTCGATTTAGTTATTACTGACATCTATTGAAGTGCTAATTTTGTCCTATAAATAAATTAGATATGGAGACAAATAAAGTATGGTTTATAACGGGGACTTCCAAGGGAATGGGGGTGTCGTTGGTAAAAAAACTCATCATAGCGGGGTATAAAGTGGCAGCAACAAGTCGAAAATCTCAGCGTTTAATAGACGCCGTCGGACATGTTGAAGGGCCACGGTTCTTACCGCTGGAAGTGGATTTGACAAGTGAGAAATCCATCAACGAAGCTTTTGAACGTACGGTTGCACACTTTGGGAAAATCGACGTTTTGGTGAATAATGCCGGCTATGGGATCGGTGGAGCTGTGGAAGAATTAAGTCAGAAAGAAATCAAGGATAGTTTTGACATTAACGTAATGGCTGTAATTAAGACGATGCAGTCTGCGATGCCTTACTTCAGGCAGCAGAAATCGGGCCATATTATCAACATCTCATCTATTGCGGGTTTTGCCCCGGGAACGGGCTGGGCGATGTACGCTGCTACGAAATATGCGGTGACAGGGCTTTCAGAGGTGATGGCAGAGGATGTGAAAGAGTTTGGCGTGAAAGTGACAGTGGTGGCACCGGGGGCATTCCGGACGGAGTTTCTGGAAGAAAACTCCCTTGTTTTTGCTGAAAAGAAAATTGATGGCTATACTGCGGTGAGAAGCTCCCACGAAAAATATGCAGCCATGAACGGATCGCAAATCGGTAATCCGGAATTGCTGGCTCAGGTTTTTATCGATTTGGTAAAGAATCCCAACCCGCCTGTACGGCTCTACCTCGGAAGCGATGCCTACAAAAGGGCAACGGAAAAAGTTAATCTGCTTTCAGAAGAATTAGAAAGCAATAAGTATATTTCTTATTCCACTGATTTTAATTGAAAATCTTATACTTAAAATAAAAAGCGTTGTCATGACTGAGCGACAGCGTTTTTTATTTGATTTTCGTACATTTATCCTATGGAAAAAATGCAGTCACTGGAGGGGTTTTACCGATCTAAATTTGACCGGATACCCGAGAATTTCCGTCATGGGGTAGGGCATTTCAATGTTTTTAAAATAGATGAATATATAGGGAAGCATACTAAGCCTGTGGTCTACAGCAGGAAAGATTATTTTAAGATTACCCTGATTATCGGTAGAAACCGAATACATTATGCTGACAAGGTCATTGAAATTAAAAAGCAGGCCTTATTTTTTACAAATCCGCAGATCCCTTACAAATTTGAATGGATTGACGATTATAAAGCTGGATTTTTTTGTGTCTTTACGGCATCATTTTTTCATCACTTCGGCAACCTAAACGACTACGAAGTCTTTAAACCCAACGCCTTACCTGTTTTTGAGCTCACGGATGAGCAATTGGAAGATATAAAGCAGATATACTTAAAGATGCAGGCTGGATTAGAGTCGGATTATGCACATAAATATGATCTGCTGAGAAATCTCGTGTTTGATCTACTTCATTATACGCATAGGATGAAAACGGCTTCTAAAGTTGAAAAGCAGCAGGCAAATGCTTCTCAACGGATCACGCATATGTTCCTGGAACTTTTAGAGCGTCAGTTTCCGATTGAAGATCTGAGGCAGCGGATCTGCTTTCGATCGCCCGGCGAATTCGCAGGTCAGCTTTCCGTCCATATCAATCACCTTAATCGCGCCGTCAAAGAGATTACTGAAAAAACAACCTCCGCAATTATTGCGGAGCGCCTGTTACAGGAGGCTAAAATATTACTGAGACATACCGAATGGAATGTCTCGGAAATCGCTTATTCTTTAGGTTTTAAAGAGGCTACTCATTTTAATAATTTCTTCAAAAAAGCGATGCAGATGACACCGATCCACTTTCGGGAAATTAGTTGATTTGCCTAGGTATCTCTTCTACCAGAATTTCATTCCCGCCATTATCATAATACGCACAGGTCATCTTGTCAAGAAAGACAGTCCATTTTTCGATACCACATATTGCACACATCGCCATAAAAGTTGGATAATCTGTTTCGCCCTGCTGATGCTCTTTTAAGCCTTTTTTGAACTGCTCTGTCTCAACGGTGTTGCCAATGGTCAATGGCTCATGACTAGCTGGAGAGCTCGTTCTGTAGTGATTATGCCCATAATAATCAGTGTGCCCATCCGCAACAAAAACGTCGTAAGCGGTAACGCCTAATTTTTTGATGTCCTGGATATAGGCAGGAAAGTCCGCACCTGATTTTACTTTGCTATGAGCAGCTTTTATTTGTTCTACTGTAAACATTTTTCCTTGATTTATACGTATTATGCCTTTTATTGAATTACAAACGATAATGTACAGTGCTGGCCGTACTGAAAATGTCTGTCAAATATCTCTCATCCAATAGATAAGTAAATATACTAAATGGATCAGACCGCGCCACCAAGGATGATGAGGTTATTTTATTATTTTTGATTATCTTAAACGGGCTAAAGATGATCAAAAAAGACTTTAAATGATGCGTGAACAATTCAAAAAACACCTGGATAAATTTATAAAGATTTCCGATGATGAATTTGCCGATATAACCGGATATTTTGAGCAGCAGACGCTTAAAAAGAAAGAAAACGTATTGACCGAAGGGCAGATCTGCAAAGCCAGTTATTTTGTACTGGATGGAATTCTGCGAAAGTTTTTTATCAATGAAAAGGGGGTGCAGCAGACGACTGAATTCGCGATTGAAAACTGGTGGATGACAGAGACCTTCTCTTATATCAATCAGACGGCCACAGAGTTTTACATTCAGGCTGTATTGCCGACAGAAGTCCTGGTCATTCGCCAGAATGCCTTTGATGATCTACTGGAAAAGCACCCGGTCATGGAAAAGTATTTTCGCATGGTGTACCAGAAAGCTTATGCTGCTGCACAGATGCGCGTCAAGCTGCTTTATGAGCACTCCAGGGAGGAGCTATACCGTCAATTCCTCAAGAATCAGCCTGCATTTCTGCAGCGCGTACCTCAATATCTCGTGGCTTCCTACCTGGGCTTTACACCCGAGTATCTCAGCGAAATCCGCAAAAAGAATTTTTCTTAAAGCCTTTTAAGTTTTTCCGGCTCTCCATTTTCCAAATTTGTAGTATCAAATTAAAAAATAAGAAACATGGAAAAACGAATCTATATCAGCACAACAGAACCACAGGCATTCAAAGCGGCTACCAAATTTTTCACCGAGGAGGAGCAGGTCAATTTCAAACATTTTGTGCTACTACCCATAATTATGAAATCAATTTTTGGTTTCCTTAAATTGGGCAGGTGTAATACCCACCAATTTTTTAAACAAACGGGTAAAATATGAAGGGCTTTCAAATCCCAGATCATAGGCTATGCTAGAAATGTTGCTGTCCGATCCCAGCAATAGATTTTTCGCCTCTTTAATCAGGTAAATATGGACATGTTCCAGAGCGGTTTTTCCGGTTTCCTGTTTAAGAAGATCGCTCAGATACCTGCTTGATAGAAAAAGTTCTCCCGCAAGGTAATTTACGGTGGGCAAACCTTCTTTAAGGTGCAGCTTCTTATCAAAATAGTTCTGTAATACTGTCTGAAACCTTTTTAGCGTGGTTCCCGAAACGTTATTACTTCGATCCACAAACTGTCTTTTATAAAAGCGGTCGGAATATTTTAGGATGGAGTCAATATGTGACAATATAATTTCACGGCTGAATTCATCGGAGTTTTCGTCATATTCCTTGCGTATTTTTTCATAGAGTTCCCACATGATAACCTCCTCAGCAGGAGATAGGTGCAGGGCTTCATTTATTTCATACTCAAAATAGCCATAGTTTTTGATCTGGTCATGCAGAATATGGCCGGCCAGATAATCCTCATGAAAAAATATAACAAAACCCTTTTCTGCAAACTGTACATTACTGACCTCAATAATTTGCCTTGGCTTCATAAAAACGGTGGATCCATTACTGTGGTCATATTTCGTTTTGCCATATAGCACATAGCCCGATTTGATCTTTTTCAGAGCAACCATATAAAAGTCTCCGGTGAACCTGTCTTCTCCGACCGAATAGGTCATAAGTTCTTTACAGGTCATCAGGCTCAATAGTGGATGCTTCGGAGTTTCAAAGCCACTTTTTTCATGAAGTTCGGTTATGCTTTTATAATGATTGATCTTTTCCAATGTCTCTAATTTTAGGAATTTGCTTGTTGAAATGTTTCAAAATTACATTTTCGTAAATCTGTGCTATTCTTCCGCTGATATGGAGTAGAGCAGAGGCCGGTTCTGGATATAACTTTGTCTTATCAAAATAACAAATAATAATTTAAACAATAACAACATGGCAAAGACAATTTTTATAACAGGAGCAACTTCAGGATTTGGAAAACTTTGGACAGAAGCACTATTGCAACGTGGGGACAACGTCGTGGCAACTTCCAGAAAAGCGAATGCTTTTACAGCATTATCAGAAAAGTATGGTGATCAGTTATTACCGTTACAGTTGGATATTACCGATAGAGAAGCTGTATTTGCTGCCGTAAACAAAGCCAACGAACATTTCGGTCAGCTTGATGTGGTGATCAACAATGCGGGGTATGGCGTTTTTGGTGCAGTGGAAGAAATCGGTGAAAAAGTAGCCCGGGATGTTTTCGATGCAAATCTGTTCGGAACACTATGGGTGACACAGGCAGCACTGCCAATCCTAAGAGCACAGGGACATGGGCACATCATCCAGCTTTCCAGTGTACTGGGCGTATGGAGCCTTCCGACTTTAGGCATTTACAACGCAACAAAATTTGCGGTGGAAGGCCTCAGTGAGGCGCTGGCCAGCGAGGTAAAAGATTTTGGCATCCATGTAACGCTTATCGAACCAAATGGCTATAAAACAGAATTTGGTGGAAGTTCGGCAGTATTTGGCGATCAGTTGGATGTGTATAATCCGCTGAAAGAAAGCCTAACTAAAATTGAAGGACTTGGCCCTGATGATTACGGTACACCTGAAGCTACTGTTCCAGCAATCTTAACACTGATTGACAGTGAAAATCCGCCGTTAAGATTATTCTTGGGCAAATTGGGTTATGTCAAAACTGAAAGGGTGTATGGTGAAAAACTTCAACAGTGGAAGGAATGGAAAGATGTTTCAGAAGCAGCGCACGGGTAATCCCGTGCTTTTTTACACATAGTTAAACATCGTTATGAAAGCCCAAAAAATAGAATATTTACACATCAGCACCCTGCTCGCCTTTATCCTCATTCCGCTTGGAGGACTTACCACCGATATTTATATTCCCTCGCTGCCGGCGATGGCAGGTGATCTGGGCGTTTCCATGCAGCAGGTGCAGCTTTCTTTATTGCTTTTCATGGTAAGCTCCGGACTCAGCCAGCTTTTTATCGGGAGTATACTGGATAGCTTTGGGAGATACAGGATCAATTTGTTTGCCCTTATTGTATTTTCAATCGCCAGTTTTATCATTGCACTGGTTCCCCATATCGGTGTGATCTATGGAATGCGGATAATACAGGGAATAACAGTATCGCTGATCATCGTTGGAAAGAGGGCATTCTTTGTGGATATGTACAGTGGTGAAAAGCTGAAGCACTATACGAGCCTATTTTCAATTGTATGGGCAACGGCTCCTATTGTCGCACCATTTATTGGCGGATATCTACAGGTAACATTTGGCTGGCAGTCGAATTTTTATCTATTGGGCTTTTTGACAGCAGCTGTTCTGTTTTTCGAGTGGAGATATACCGGTGAATCGCTCCGGAAATTCCAGTCCTTTAACCGGAAGCAGATCCTAAACGTCTATTCAGGTATGCTTAAGACAGCGGATTTTAGTGTAGGGCTGCTTATTATCGGACTGAGCTATTCACTACTCGTTATTTACGGGATCAGTAGTCCGTTTATTATCGAAAAAGTTTATGGTTATTCACCTGTTGTGACAGGCTACAGTTCGCTGGGTTCAGGAATTGCACTGATGCTGGGCGGAATCACCTCAAAGGTGTTGATAAACAAAAATCTCTTCTTAAAAATTAATACGGCTGTGATCCTACAATTGATTTTCGCAGGCCTGATGACCCTTATATCATCTGGGGCGAATGGATTTTATGTACTGCTTATTTTTACGCTGCTTATTCATTTCCTTTCCGGCTTTATTTTTAATAATGTCTATGCATACTGTTTACAGCGTTTTAGCAAGAATGCAGGAGTAGCAAGCGGGCTGACCGGCGGCGGTATTTACGTCATTAGCTCCATTGCCGGTTACGGCCTGATCAATTTATTTGAGATAAAAAATGTTCAGAGCATTGCAATGGTCAATCTACTGATCGTGGTTTTGACTTTCCTTGGGATTTTTATTTTTAAAAGATCAGTCGTTAGACGGGGGGAAATTGAAAGATTCAAGTAAACAATAATAAATAATAAGAATATGAAAACTATTACAGTTCCAAACAAAGAACAATTGAGCGAAGAAGCTCAGGTCATTTTATCATCAGTAGAGAAAAAAATGGGCAAGATCCCGAACCTTTATGCTACTATCGGATATTCTTCATCAGCTTTAAAAGCGATGCTGGAAACAGAAGCAACCTTAGCGCATCATTCTTCTTACACCGCAAAGGAAAGGGAAGCGATCAACTTGGTGGTGTCACAGGTAAATGATTGTGATTATTGTCTTGCTGCACATACCATGCTGGCTAAATTAAATGGTTTTAGTGAGGAGGACACTTTAGCAATCAGAAAGGGAAGTGTTGAGGATGTTAAATTGGATGCCATTATAAAACTTGCCCAATCGATCGCAAACAATAAAGGCAATGCCGGAAATGCTGCACTGGAAGACTTCTATAAAGCTGGTTTGGATGAGAAGGCGCTCGTAGAAGTTACAGCCTTGGTTGCCCTTAGAAGTTTTACGAATTATGTTTTTGCAAATACCCAGATCCCGATTGATTTTCCGGCAGCAAAAAGTTTATCATAAGTGTTTTAATTGAAGTGTTGGTGAGAGCTTCTTTTAGAAATGGAAGGAGCTCTCTTTTTAACTAAGGTGTAGAGCTAAAGCTATATCGTAATTATGTGCTATTCTTCAGCTGAAATGAGTTAGTGTATGAGTATGGATAAGGATAATTTTGGATTAACAAAAAAAGAAAAAACAATGAGCAAAATAATTTTTATAACAGGAGCTTCCAAAGGATTTGGAAAATTATGGGCTGAGGCCTTACTTAAAAGAGGCGATAAAGTTGCTGCTTCCGCTAGAAATATTGAAGCGTTGCAGGATTTAAAAGAGAAGTACGGTGACAGCATTCTTCCTGTGAAACTGGATGTCAACAACCGTACAGAAGTTTTTGAAGTAGTGGAGAAAGTAGAAAAACACTTTGGAAGAATTGATGTTTTGATTAATAATGCTGGTTTTGGTTTATTCGGAACGACGGAAGAAACAACAGAACAGCAGGCGAGAGACCAAATGGAAACCAATTTTTTTGGTTCACTTTGGGTAGCACAAGCAATTTTACCGGTGATGAGAAAACAAAGAAGTGGACATATCATTCAGATTTCCAGCTTTTTGGGGTTAACGACGCTACCGCTTTTAGGATTGTACAATGCTTCAAAGTTTGCAGTCGAAGGACTAATTGAAACGATTGGTTCAGAAACAGCACATTTGGGAATCAAAACCACATTAATTGAACCTAATGGATTTGCAACGGATTGGGCAGGAGCTTCAGCGGTTCAGACTTCTTCGGATATTACCGATTACAATCCAGTACGAGAGGCATTTGCGGAAACAGGGGATAATCCTGATACATGGGGAAAACCTGAATCGACAGTAGTGCCAGTTTTGAATCTTATTGACAATCAAAATCCTCCACAAAGATTATTGTTCGGTAAAATTGCTTATCACGTAGTCAATGAGGTTTACACCAAAAGATTGAACGATATCCAAAATTGGAAAGAGGTCAGCATTGCCGCACATGGGCATTAGATTTATTAGGAATGATGCGCGCAAAGAAATTGTTTTCTACAGTGTACTGTTTGCTTTTTTAGCTTAACTTCAGAGAATCAGTTGTAATAGAAAGAGATTGTCGAACATTCGAAAAAAAATAAAATGAAACATTATAAAACCCTCACAGAATTGCACACCGGAAATGGCTGGGACGCTCCGGAGCATCCGCTCTTTAGTATGATCGGCTGTCAGGCGGCCTGTCCGCTGGGAAATAGGGAATTTACCACAGATTGCTACATTATCGCTTTCAAAAAAATAAAATCAGGGATGTTTATGTACGGACGTACAAAATACGACCACGATAATGGCTGTCTATTTTTTGCCAAACCACGGCAGATCATTGAAATGAAAGACCTCGAATTTGAAGAAAAAGGCTATATGTTGATGATTCACGAAGATTATCTGAACGGTCACGAGCTCTTTAAAAGCATTAACAATTATGGCTTCTTTGACTACGATGTAACGGAAGCGCTGCAACTTTCTCCAAAAGAAGAGCAGATTATTCTGGAGCTTCACGCGAAAATTCAGGGCGAATATTTTAATAATCCCGATGAATACAGCCGTGAGATTATCTTGAGTCATATATCATCGATTTTGAAATATGCACAGCGCTTTTACAAAAGACAGTTTATCGACAGAGAACAGGTTATTGGAAAAACAGCATCAAGATTCAATGATATCCTTAAAAAATATATTGATGAAAGAGGTCTGGAAAAAAACGGGTTGCCAAGCGTTACCGATATTGCCGACCAGCTGTTTATTTCGCCACGTTATTTAAGTGACGTACTGAAACAGGAAACAGGGAAAACTGCTTTGGAACTCATTCATATATTTTTGATTTCAGAGGCGAAAAATCTATTGAGATTGGGAGAGAAGGGAGTTGCGGAAATAGCCTATCACTTAGGATTCGAGAATGCTTCTTATTTTACAAAATTATTTAAGAAACAGACAGGTCTGAGACCTTTGGAATTCAGAAAATCACAGCTGAACTAATTACTGCAATTCTGCTTGTTAAAGTCATAATGAAACTTCGTTGGTTTCCTGTGACTTTTTTTAATGATCCGATCCCCGGATTATTACCAATATGATGACTTTTTCGTTGGCGGCGAACAAGCAACTTTTGCTTAGAGAAGCGCCAAGCTTTCCTGGATTATCCTCCGTTATTGGAGGATTTTACATTTCCGTACATCTGTGCTATTCTTTCCGTAAAATGAACTATTTATCCGCTGCAGTGCAATATAACTTTGCTATATCAAAAACAAAGCAAGTTATGAAGACAATAATTGGATTGATAGCATTTATAGCAGTCGTCTCATCGGTAAAGACAAAAGGCTACTCTGGGCAGACGCTTTATGGATTGATGACAATGGATATCTATGGATTCCGACAGGCCAGCTGAACCATTTGGCGGCGTTTGAGAACGGAAAAAGTAGAGTGACATTTCCGGTTGTGATATATAAGCTGAAAATCAATGCGAAACCGTTAAGAAATTGAACTCATTTCAAGATTTAAATTAAAGTAATTCAAATAAATAACATTTAAAAAATATCAATATTATGAAAGCAATTGTATTAAAAGAAGCAGGAAATGTAGACAATTTAGCATACGTAGAACTGGCAAAACCAACCATTAACGAAGGCGAAGTATTAATCCAAGTAAAAGCTATCAGCATCAATCCGGTAGATGTAAAAAGCCGCGCCGGAAAAGGAGTTTACGGAAGAATTAAAACAGAAAATCCATTGATTTTGGGTTGGGATATTTCCGGAATAGTAGAAGAAACTAAAAGTTCAGCTTTTAAAGTTGGCGATGAAGTTTTCGGAATGGTCAATTTTCCAGGCCACGGAAAAGCGTATGCAGAATATGTCGCAGCTCCGGCCCATCAATTAGCCCTAAAACCCAAAAATATCTCTTTTGAAGACGCCGCGGCTTCCACTTTGGTTGCGCTAACTGCGTATCAGGCTTTGGTTCACCATGCGAATATTCAGCAAGGGCAAAATGTTTTGGTCCACGCAGCTTCTGGTGGAGTAGGACATATCGCTGTACAGATTGCCAAATATTTAGGGGCGAAAGTGACGGGAACTTCTTCCCCAAAAAATAAAGATTTTGTCTTGAGTTTAGGTGCAGATTCACATATCGATTATCACGTCTTCGACTGGAAATCAGCAGGCAGAACTTTTGATTTTGTATTGGATACAATTGGCGGGGACAATATCGACCATTCGCTCGAAGTGACCAAAGAAGGCGGTTCCATCATCAGTATTCCGACAGGTCTGAATGAAGATGTAACTTCAAAAGCAGAATCCAAAGGTGTGAAAGGTTATTTTATTCTTGTACAGTCCAGCGGAGATGATATGAAACAGATCGCTTCTTTATTGGAAAGTGGAGCCGTAAAACCTCATGTTTCCAGATCTTTTCCCTTTGAGCAAATGAGAGCAGCGCATCTGGAACAGGAAACGGGGAGAACGGTTGGTAAAATCGTGATTACTCTATAAAATTGTTTCAGCATTAAAATCAGGACTTTACTTTATTGTACCTGGGATCCTTTTTATATGCTCTTCGCGGTTGCAGCGCCACGCCTGGCCTTCTATCTGCAGGTGACGCTCTGGAAGCACAGATCGGGTCTATTGGATGTTGTATTATTAGCGGGATACAATAAGAGCCTTTTTTACAAAAGGCTCTTATGTATAAAGAAAAGTTTAAAAATAATTCGATAGGTGTGTTTGGTAATTAACCAGTTCATTTTCGATGTTGGGATTCTTAAAAACATCGTAAAATGCAAATGTTGGCAAGGTTTGTATACCTACGAATTCCAGTGTAGCAGTGAATGGTCTGGTGAACTCTTCCATGGAAAAATTCTCAAGAAGCTGTCCTTGTTGTTTGAAGGTTTCCTGCGGGGCATTCCATGTATTGACAACCATGCCTTTGCTTTGAAGCAACCCTCCGGTCCCATAATTGCCGCCTTTGTTTCGGCCATCACCCGCATATATTTTTCCGTAACCACTCATCAGTACCTTGTCGATATAATCTTTGGTCTTGGCAGGCATCCCAAACCAGTTTATCGGAAAATGAAATAAAATGCGGTCAGCATTCACCCATTTTTCAATCTCCTGTGGAATTTCGTAACCTTGATCTACGATAGTTTCAGCGATTTCATATCCTTTCGCTAGAAATAACTCTTTTGTTTTTTCAAAAATAGTATTGTTAAGTGTGCCTTCAGCAATTTGTGGCCACTTGATATGTCCATTGATAATGAATGCTTTCATTTTTATTATAAATATTTTCCAAGATTCAGTTCGACATCTCCATAAGTCTGCAATCCCTGATCCAGCAGATTTTTGATTCTTGTTGTGGCCTCCGGTTCTGTCAATGATGCAAAAAAACGATTCTGAGTTTCCATGATATGTTCGTTTTTTGGGATAACAACACGTTCATTCATAATGGATTTTATCGTAGCAATAATCTTTTTATCAAAAGAGGCTATTCTACGGGCAAGGTTCTCTACAAAAGCATCCAGTTTGTCATCTTCAAACGCACGGTTGATCCATCCATAGGCGGCAGCTGTTTCGGCATCATAATCATTACCGCTGAGAATAATTTCCAAAGCTCTTGCCTTTCCTGTCAATAAATGCAGCCTTTCAAGACCCCCGCCACCCGGAAAGGAACCAATACCTATTTCGGGCTGTGAGAAAAATGCTTTTTCTTTGCTTGCAAAACGCATATCGAAAGCTTGTATAAATTCGCTCCCTAGTCCTCTGGCTCTTCCTCTGATCGAAGCTATGCTGACAAATGGAGCCTGCTCTAGCCTTTTTGCAATATCTGGCCATGAAATAGAAAGTCCTGTTTCGCCGGTGCCCTTTGGGAACTCGAATATGTCGATCAGTTCGGCGTGCGCCACATAGAAGTCCGGGTTGGCACTTTCAAAGACAACCACTTTCAAATTACCATTTCCTTCCAGTTCTTCCATTGTTTCGCGAAGCTGAACAGAAAATTTTGGGTCAAAAATATTTACCGGGGGATTGTTTATAAAAACTTTCCAGTAGCTTGCGCTTACTTTATCAATTGTAAAAATCATAATAATATCTGTTGTTTATGTTTAAAAATCAGTGTTTAAAAAAAGGTTGATGTATCCGGCAATCAGTTTGGGATGCTGATGCTGAAGGCCATGCCCAGTTGCATTTACAATAATGTGCTGCATTGAAGGCGCCTTCTGAAGCAACGGAAACCAATTCTCAACCGCAAAGCTGATATCATGATCTCCAGAAATTACAAGCACAGCATTGGAAAGCGTCTCATATTGACCACGGAAGTTTTGGGCATCTTTTTTCATCACAGCAGAACCATCAAAGTATTTTTGGAATTTGTCTTGGGTTGATGGGACTTTTGAGCGGTCCAGCCTTTTTGCAATTCTGTCAAAGGAATGTTGTGACGCTTCCCGGCTTTTTTGATTGGTAGGTTCAAAAAATACAATTGTTTCATCTTCCAGATCATTGACCGGTTTTAATGCACGCTCGAAAAAGATGGGATCAAAAGGTATGAGATTTTCTCCAGGCGGGTTTGTTCCAATAAGAACCGCTTTTAAAACACGGTCCAGATTCAAAAATAGCGCGGCCTGAGCTACGAGCCCACCATAAGACCACCCTGCAACATGAAATAAATCATATTTCAGCCCAGTCATCAGTTTGATACCAACCAAGGCTACCTCAAGAATATCTGATGAAAGTTCACCTTCTGAATCGCCGATTCCGGGATAATCGAAGATAACGACTGTATTGTTTGTAGCTAATGAATCCAGGAAAAGGGGATCCCAGGTGTCAAGAATACCTCTAAAACGATTATAAACAAGTACAGGGAAACCACTCCCAAAATTTCTGTAGGCTATTTTTACACCATCTATTGTGCTGAATTTTGTCTCAGCATTTGAAAAAAATGAATTCATTGTTAAAGGTTTTATTGTCTATCCAAAAGTATTGGAATAGACCTGCGACCTTTAACACAAATCAGGGATTGTATTATACTTTTCCTAGATTTCTGGAGTCGGTAGGTGATACACCTTTTACTTTCTTAAAGAACCTTGAGAAATAAGGCAAATTTGCAAATCCCAGTTGATGGGCTATCTCACTGACAGTCATGTTTGTCTGAAACAACAATATCTCAGCCTGTTCAACGATAAATTCGTGGATTACGCGACTTGTACTTTTTCCGGCTTCGGAGCGAAGGAGTTCTGTCAGATAATCAGCAGAAATACTGAGCTTCTGAGCCACAAACGACACCGTTGGTAAACTTTTAACTGGTGTGGACAGGTCTTTATAATAGTCCCGAAGTACCATCTTTACCTTCGATAATATTGTAACAGGAGCTACAGCTTTGTTTTTAAATTGACGCTCATAAAATACTTCCGCATACGAAAGGACCGTATTGAGCAAGGATAGAATAACATTACTGTTTGCATTTGCTTTGTTTTCTGTAAGCTCCATGTGAATTCTGGTAAAAAGCCATGTAATAATCTCTTCTTCCTGGGCAGTCATAAACAGGGCGTCATTAATTTCATAACTGAAATATTTGTATTGCTTAATTTTGCTGGCTATTGGATGTTGTTTAATCAGATCAGGGTGAAAAACAAATGCATATCCATCCCAAAAAGTAAGACTTTCCCAGGATACAACCTGGCCTGGTTCACTAAAAAGCATTAGACCATTTTCAGTATGGTATTTATTGTAACCATAGTTGATATCACCGGTAAAGTTCTTTTTCAACGAGACTTTGAACAGGTTGACCTGAATCTCTCCGCTTGTCTGCGGAAAATTGGGAATTGCCTGCTTACATACTCTGCTATCCATTAAAGGGTGTAAAGGCGAAGAAAGGTTCAGATATTTATTGTAGGAAGTTAGGTCGGCGAATGTTTTCATACTACAAAAATGCAATATAGTTTTTAAATAATGGCTGCCAAGTCAGACATTATATATTGCTAGTGGAGTTGACTCACGTTGCTTCTTATCTGGGCTTTACACCGGAGTATCTCAGCGAAATCCGCAAAAAGAATTTTTCTTAAACCCGTTTAAGTTTTTCCGGCTCTCCATTTTCCAAATTTGTAGTATCAAATTAAAAAATAAGAAACATGGAAAAACGTATCAACATCAGCACAACGGAACCACTGGCATTCAAAGCAATGTTAGGATTGGAAGGTTATCTTTCAAAAATTGATATCTCACAAACGCTAAAAGAGCTCGTCAAAATCCGTGCATCACAGATCAATAGCTGTGCTTACTGTATCAGCATGCACACCAAGGATGCCATTAAAAATGGTGAAAGACCGGAGCGTATCTTTTTGTTGAGTGCCTGGAGGGAGGCTACCAAATTTTTCACCGAGGAAGAGCAGGTCATACTGGCTATGACAGAGGAAATAACCCTTATCCACCAACATGGATTAAGTGAAGAAACCTACAGCAAGGCATCCCAAATTTTCTCCGAAAGCCAGATCGCTCAGATCATCATGCTCATCGTCACCATCAATGGCTGGAACCGCATTGCTTTGAGTACTCATCTGGAAATTGAAGATTAAAGATCAGGAATACAGGGGTCTGTAGCGATAAAACAGAAGTATTTCTTTAGATCCCTTTATTCGACACTTTTTAAATTAAAAGCTGATGTCAATGCACGGCTTTAAAAAATTTTTGATTGCAAACCGGTAGCTTAAAAGGAAAAGTGAACTCCACAACAAAGAAAATTTGAACTTCACAACAAAACGGCGTAACAGCTATTCCACGAATTTTGTAGAAGAATAAAAACAAAGGGTTATGTGGACAAAAAATAACATTCCTGATTTATCAGGGAAAATAGCAATCGTGACGGGATCAAACACAGGCATAGGGTTTGAAACAGCAAAAGCATTGTTTGAAGCAGGCGCACATGTGACCATTGCCGCACGGGATTTCCAGAAAGGAAAAGATGCGATCAAAAAAATCCAGTCCGAAACGGCTGGGATGGGAACATTGGACTATGGAATGCTCGACCTTGCAAACATCGGCCAGATTCGGCAGTTTGCAGATCACTTTATGCGAAAGCATACAAAACTGGATATGCTCATCAATAATGCCGGCGTAATGGTTCCCCCGGCCGCTAAAACGGATGACGGATTTGAATTGCAGTTCGGCGTAAACTTTATGGGGCACTTTGCGCTGACAGGATATTTGCTGCCGCTCATTAAGCAGACAGCCAATGCCCGGGTAGTGACACTTTCCAGTGGGGCGGCTACTTTGGTGGACGGCATTGACTTTGACAACCTCAGACTGGAAAAGAGCTATGATGAATGGCGTGAATATGCGGTGAGCAAGCTGGCAGATATCTTGTTTACCTATGAGCTGGACAGGAGATTCAAAAATGCCCGTATGTCAGCCATTTCTGTGGCGGCGCATCCCGGCGTCACGCGAACCGATCTGCAGCGGAATATCCCGGGTGAAAATCTGGAAGGCATGTTTGCCGCATTTGATCAGGTGATGGAGCCATGGCAGGGTGCCCTGTCCAGCCTGTTTGCTGCGACAGATCCATCTGTCGAAGGCGGTAAATTCTATGGCCCGGACGGTCCGAAAGAATACGCGGGATATCCGGCCCTATCAAACCATCATACCGCAGCGATGAACGATGAAGCGCTTGCCAAAAGGCTCTGGGATTATGCGGAAAACGCCATACAATTGATCTACAAATTCCAATAATTGACCTACGAATTCAAATAATTGATCCGAAATGAACAATCAAACAGTTTTAGTAACCGGTGGTACCGGATTTTTAGGCGTTAATACTATTCTTGCACTACTTGAGCGGGGATTTACCGTAAGAACAACACTGCGCACGCTCGCCCGAAAAAACGAGATTCTAGATGCCCTTACAGCAGGAGGCATCAGCACGTTTGATCAGCTGTCTTTTTATGAGGCCGATCTGCTTTCCGACAGCGGTTGGGATGAAGCGGCGCAGGGATGTGACTATGTCCTGCATGTGGCCTCGCCATTTGTCGCCGAGCAGCCCAAAGATGAAAATGAGCTGATTATCCCTGCAAGAGAAGGTACGTTGAGAGCGTTGAGAGCGGCGAAAAAAGCAGGGGTTAAGCGTGTCGTGCTCACATCCTCTTTTGCTGCGATTGGTTATAGCACCGATCCCAGAAATCATGTTTTTACAGAACTTGACTGGACGGATGAAAACGCACCGATACAGGCTTATATAAAATCAAAAACAATAGCAGAAAAGGCTGCATGGCAATTTATGGAGGATGCGGCCACAGCTATGGAGTTAACGGTCATCAATCCCGTCGGAATTTTTGGCCCTATGCTCGGCGGAATTTCCTCGGCTTCACTGGATACGGTCGTCAAGGGAATTATTGATGGGCTGATCACGGAAAATGCGCCCTTCACCTTCGGTGTGGTGGACGTACGCGATGTCGCTGATATCCATATCAAGGCGATGCTACATCCCCAAGCTGCCGGACAAAGATTTCTCGCAACATCGGAAGGGGCAATGTCTTTTTATGACGTAGCCGAACTGATCAAAAAAGAACGTCCCGAACTGGCCGGAAAAATTGCTTCCATGCAGCCCACTCCAGTCGAAGAGTATACGCAAATGTCTAACAAAAAAGCGACAGAAATGCTAGACTGGCATCCCCGTGTGAAAGAACAAGCGATACTTGCAAGCGTCGATTGTTTAAAATTTAGTCAGGTACAGGATTAATCGCTAGGGAACAGTATATTTGGTAAACCATGAAAGTAAACAACATCCAATCCTGCCACCTTGGCCCGGACATCTCTCCGGAAAACTATATACCGGAAAACTATTTTCTATACTTATTGAAGGGCGATATGACGGCTTACGACGGCGAAAAAAACTACACAATGACACCGGGCGACTATTGTATCGCCCGGAAAAATCATTTGGTACGTTATACGAAATACAAGGACAATGATGCGTTTGAAAAAATCATTATCACCTTGGATGAGGCATTCCTGAAGCGATTTCTTGAACGACATGTGTATGAAATCCAGCCATCAACCATCGGCGACGCCTTTATTTTTATACCGGAAAACAAGCTCATCAAGAATTTTATAATATCCCTGGAACCCTATTATACCGGTGATCTGGAGATCAATGCGGATTTTGTTGACGTCAAGAGGGAGGAATTGCTGATTATTCTATTGAAATCGAATCCTGACCTGATTCACATACTGTTCAATTTCTCGTTGCCTGATCGGATTAATTTAAAGGAATACATGAACAAAAATTTCAGGTTTAACATCAGCCTGGAAAAATTTGCATTTTTTACAGGGAGGAGCCTATCGACCTTCAAGCGGGATTTTCAACGCTTATTCGGAACAACCCCGGGCATCTGGCTCAAGAAAAAAAGATTGCAGGAAGCTTATTTTCAAATCGCCGAGCAATCCAAAAAACCAAGTGATGTCTATCTCGAAGTAGGTTTTGAAGATCTGTCGCATTTTTCCTATGCGTTCAAGAAAGAATTCGGAAAGACGCCAAATGAGATAGCAAAGCCCGTTTCAAATCGGATTTAATAACAATTGGCAAAAGTTCAACTAAAAATCCAGTTGACTGTGAGATTAAACTAAAAAACCTATCCCGGGCATTTCATGTATAATGTCGTTCTTGAAGCTGGAATAAGCTTTAAGGAAACCATCAGGTTGCATAAGAACATGACCTATTTCCTTTAAGAACTCTCTAAGCATTTCATATTACTACCCTCCGCGACTAAACCTTATCCTCCACAATCATTTTTCGATGTTCTCTACCCCAAATAATCATTTCCGAAATAATATTCCCGAAAGTCCTGCAATATGCGGTGGGTTCATATTCAATTAAAACAGGAGTATCGGGATAAACAGTTCGTTTAACCAACTTATTTAACTCCATATCTTTCAGTTCTTTTGAAAGCATCCTTGTCGTAATCCCGGGGATACTTCTTTCAATTTCGCGAAAACGTCGGTTGCCATTGCAAAGCGAATTAATGACAGGGATTCTCCACTTGCCTCCAATGAAATAAAGGGTGTCCTGCAACGCTCTAAGTTCTTCGGTCTGATCTCTTTCCATGTTTACAAAGTTAAATGATATAATCAATGATACTGATATACTCCGTTATACTGATAACAAAAGTATACCATTTCCCTTATAACTTTGTAAAAAAAATCAAAGAAATGAAAAAGTTGAATAACAAATTAGCCATCGTAACAGGTGGAAACAGCGGAATAGGATATGCAACCGCAAAAGAGTTAATCGCAGAAGGAGCACAAGTAATTATCACCGGTAGACGGAGAGAAGCCATTGAAAAGGCTGCTGAAGAGTTAGGAGCCATATCTTTTGTGGCGGATCAGGGAAAATTGGATGACATTGATCATTTCAAAACCGAAGTTGAAAAGCAATTCGGAAAAGTTGACATCCTGTTTATCAATGCCGGAATCACGGGAACTTTAGGTCCGATCGAAAATATGAATGCCGAGAATTTTGACAATGTAATGGGTATTAATTTCAGAGGAGCTTATTTTACCTTGAGCAAATTTATTCCCCTGTTGAATGATGGTGCCTCAGTGGTGTTCCTTTCATCCAACGTTGCGACCACCTCTAAACCAAATAGTTCGATTTACCAGGCAAGCAAAGCAGCATTGAATTCCATTGCAAAAACCGCTGCCGCAGAATTGGCACCAAGAAAAATCAGAGTAAATTTGGTCAGTCCGGGGCCTACAAAAACGGAGATTATGACCAAAGCAGGATTGGACGAAAAAACATTGGAAGGTCTTGATGAATGGTTAATCAGCGGAATCCCCTTACAAAAAATGGGAACTGCGGAAGATGTAGCGAAAGCTGTTATTTACCTGTCAGATAACAATGTGGCAAGTTTCATGACCGGAACGGAAATCCTTATGGACGGTGGAATGGTCTTATAATCTTCCCCAATCTTCCTATTAGAGGTTCCATTAACTGAAGCGTTTTCTTTTCAGTGATACTGCTGTAATTTAAATGTGTTTTTTAAAATAACTGCTTTCATTTTTCTGTATTAAAAACTAATACAAAATTAGGAAGATAGCACTGTCGATTTATTGCCAATATCATCAATGATACTAAGCGCTGCACGTTCTTTGCCAGTAAAACTTTCTAAAAAAAATCAAGTATGATAAAGCACCGAAAGCCTTTATCAACCAAAAACTCATGGTCAAGTAAGACCTCTTTAATTAGCTGTATGAGCCCAGCATACTGTATTATAACAAGATGCAGGTCAGTCAATGGCCTGCATCTTGTTATCTAGGAAACAATTATAATATAATGGGCACGTTAAGAACCGAATTTAATTTTCCAAAGTGCTAAACGCCCAATCTTCAAAATGAATCTTGCCAGCATTATATTGCCCAGCAGGAACAAGCAGGGATTTAGGAACAGCAAGATGCATATATTTGCTATCCTCGTCAGAAACAACCTTTATAGGCTTTCCGGATATCTCGATATATTTCGCGACAAAATCATCCATATTTGCCCTTGTTGGCCCCGCAATCTCTACCGTACCGTTTTTAGGCTCCTGGAGTGCAAACTGTACAATGTAGTCTGTAACATCTTCCAGGGCAATGGGCTGATAGTAGATCTTCGAAACAAATACCTCGTCACCTTGTCCCTGAACGGCAATGATGGCATCGGTATGCTCGTGAAACTGTGTCGAACGAATGATTGTATAAGGTATTCCGGAGTTCTTGATGTTGTCTTCCTGATATTTCTTTGCCCGAAGATATCCTATCTCCAGCGCATCGTCCGTTCCGACAATGGAAAGTACGAGGTGATGCCTGATGTTTGCGGTCTGCTCCGCTTTTACCAGATTTTTTCCTGCGGTCTGAAAAAAGTGGATTGCATTTTCTTCTTCAGGAGAGGAGGAATTGGATAGATCGATTACGATCTCTGTATTTTCCAGCGCCTGGGAAAGACCTTCTCCCGTCATGAGATCCACTCCATGTGAAGGCGAGCCAATGACCACCTGATGACCAAGGTTTGCCAGCTTTTTTGTGACCAGTCTCCCGGTAAGACCTGTACCACCGATTACTAAGATTTTCATATCTGAACTATTTAATTTGTAAAATTGATTAAAATAAGCTGCGTACCTGCACGCCGAATGGATTTCCAAACCAGCATCGCCAATATCCATCAGGCCCTTTCTTGGCGTAATCGCTTGAAGTTCCTGTAATATTTACTTTTTCGCCGTTATTTCCTGTCCCGGCGATTTTCCAATGCAGGACCAGTGAAGCCAGATTATCCGTCGAATAAATATTCCGGGCAACAATTTCCATCGGCAATCCAAACCCGAAGGACTGCTGCAGCTCACGGGCGATCGCTATTTTTCCGCGTCTGGGCTCACCTCGGGTACTGATAACGACTGCATCATCCTCATAGAAGCCGAGCATGGTTTCCATATCCCTGGAATTAAAATGATCCAAAAGAGAGTCGACAATTCCCTCAGGTGTGGTTGATAATTTATAAGTCGGGCTTGCTGCCAAATTATGACCTTCCATAAGACCTAAGAATTAATATTAAAAGATATACTGTTATCTACAGTACAAAATTGATCAAAAAATGAATGCAGGAAAACTGACAAACAAAGGTAAAGGGTGGACAAAAAAATAAGCCGTGTTTGAGTTGGATAGGATAGGTTGTCTAATCCAGGTCTGGATTGGAGCGTAGTGTCTTTCTGTAATCGCCCGGTGACCGTCCAGCTTTTTTTGTGAAAAGCCTGATAAAGTACTTGTTGTCCTTATAGCCTAGCTGTACCGCAATTTCCTTAATACTCAATTGTGAATAATAAAGCAGGCGCTGTGCTTCGCTCAGTATTTCCTTTTGGATCAGTGCCGATGCGGATAAGCCCGTCACCATTTTAACGACATCGTTCAAGTGGGCCACGGAGATATTTAACTGTTGGGCATATGCTGCGGGCCGTTTAAGGCTGCGGTAATCACGCTTGACGAGATTTCTGAATTCGTTGGCGATACTGATAATCCTAGGGCTATGACTTATGGGCCCTGCTGTTAATTTACTCTGGTGACAAATTACCGCCTGCGTTATAAAAGCTGACAGCAGGGGTTGTTGCACTTCCTTATTCGCGGTATTGTTTATACTATCCAGATTTTTTAGGGAGTCCAGGATTGACCTAAACCATTGTTGCTCGGCCGCTGAGAGGGACAATATAATGGTTTCATTTAGAGATGCATCAAGAATGTCCCTGGCTGACCTCGTCATATGATGGCCTTCGAAAGAAATGTAATAACCGGATGCCCCTAAAGCCGTAGTGATCTGATGGACCTGGTGCGGAGGGCAGACAAAAAGTGTTCCGGCAGGCATGATCAGCTGTTCAAAATCAAATAGGACTTCCAGCTGTCCAGCATCAACAAGCATGCAGGTATAATGGTCATGCCGATGCGGATTCAGCGCTTTTAGGATGCCCGGCGTTGAACCGTCCCATATTCCAACGGCAATGCTGCTGCTGGAATCCATGCTGTTCACTAAAATGGGATCTCTTTTTGGCATGTGGCGCAATTTTAAATTCAAATTTAGTTCATATACTTTAAGAATTCCTATCGATCGCATTTTATTACCCTGATTTTCTAATTATTTATATATAGACCATTAGATCTATAAACGAATTTCGGAAGGCCTTTGGTCACGGATGGTATTTTCGACCGGATTTCCGAGTATTCACACTGCCGCACAGGTGCTATCATCGCCACCGATATCAAGGGATACAGCAATGCTTCCAAGATCTTTCTTACCGGTTAAAGCATATTTAATGATATCAATACTTTCATTTTTAACTTTTTGAATGACTTGATGATCATGGGGATCAATTCCCGTGACGCTCGTGACGATGGTGTCAATCTTAAAATTCGTTTTTCGAGGTTTATTCACAACATGGGCTGTCTGCAACCTCATCAGTTCTATAGCAGGCTGAAGATCCAGTAAGCGGTGGTGAAAGAATGTTTGAGCGGATTGGTTTGTGCCGGTTCGTGTACTGGAGGTCCATATGACGTTCACTATTCTGGGGCTGAGGGATTTTCTTAGCAGTTCAGTCAATTTGTTGACAATGCCTTTGGTCCCGGCATCGTTAACCTCAAAAATTCCTTTTCCGGAATCAGGATGAGCTGATAGACCATACGTTGACATAAAGAACGTATCAATGGTGTTGTTGATCAGAACATCCAAAGAATTGATCAGTATGCCGATTTCTTGCCCCGCTGCGTCTATCGAGGATTCGCTGCTGATGTCTACATAAAAAATATCTACGGTGCCAATACCTTCAGCAGCGAGTTCTTTGACGACTTGTTCACCGATTGCAAGGTCAGAACATCCAATATAGACAAAATAATTCTCATCAGCTAGCTTTCTTGCCATTTCAAGGGAGATTATCTTATTTGCTCCGGTTATTAATGCTGTTCTCATATAAATAATGCTTGTTTATGATATCTTTTTAAAATGTGATTAACGCTATGACTTAAAATTTACACTGTATCATCATTATGTATCATGCAAATAAAGATAAATCAGGTTCGATCAGTACGGGAAATTAAGATGAAGCGGGCAAATTGCCGATTGAAGCAGGCGGGCAAAGCTATTATTTATTCCTACGAAAAGAGGAGAATTAGTACCTTTGACCAGATACTAAATGAATCTTTATTGAACAGATTTTATGACAGCGATCGGGTACTATCTGGGATTTTAATTCATGCATTTCTAAGTTTTCTTTGATGTTTTTTTGCTTTCTTCTATTTAAAAATAATGTATGTCAAAACAGTATCGAATATTGGGTGTGATAATTTCATTGGCAATAGGACTTGCCATATTGCCGATAAAATTGACCTCAGAAGATCTGCACTCAGGTAATTTGTTTTTAGCCGCTCGTACAATCAGATATACGTTTACTGCAGGGATACTGGCTTTTCTCCTTCACCTTTATCTTAACCGCACCATATTTGCGGCGAGATGGATTGTGGTAGAATATATTTTAAGAATTATAGTTATCGCTTTGATTATCTGTTTGACTTCTATCGTAGTCGATGTAATTTTCAACAAATTTGTTAAAGAATCTTCTTTTACTATTGCAAAAGAGGATCTAAATTGGTACCTGGTCATTCTACGGTGCTTATTGGTCAGCACTGTGCAGTTCTTTGTAGTTTTTTATCTGCAATTGGTAGAAGAAAGCCAAAGGCGTCGTTTGGAAATAGAGAAGCTCAATCGGTCGCAGCTGGAAGCTAACTTATCCAATCTGAAAGAGCAAATGAATCCACATTTCTTGTTTAACACGTTGAACACCTTAAGTGCAATAACAAACGATGTAAAAGTGAAGGATTATGTCTCTGAAATTGCAAACGTTTACCGGTATATGCTCTTTCATAATAAATTGAACCTTGTTCCTCTGGAAAGTGAATTGAGTTTTATAAATTCCTACTTATATATTATAAAAACTAGATTTGGCAATTCTTTAAATATAAACATTCGGATAGACGAATGTATCTTGCCGACGAAGATCCCGCCACTGAGCCTGCAGTTGCTGCTTGAAAATGCAATTAAACATAATGTAGCTTCCCTTGATAGTCCATTAGCTATAGATGTATATAATGATTCCGAAAATATTATTGTCAGCAATAGCCTGCTGCCAAAGAAAACTAACTACCATTCGACTGGTGTTGGTTTAAATAATTTATTAAACCGTTATCAGCTTTTATTTAAACAAGATATCATTATAGAGCAGAATACGGCTGTGTTCAGCGTAAAGTTACCCATTATAAAATCATGAAAATTCTGATCATAGAAGATGAAATAAATTCTGCCAAAGAGCTCGAAAGGATTTTGGTAAAGCTTGATATACAAAACGAAGTTACAGCTATTCTTGACTCTGTGAAAGCGAGTATTGAGTATTTGCAACAACATGATTCTCCTGATCTGATATTTTCAGATATTCAATTGGCGGATGGGATGTGTTTTGAGATCTATAGCGAAGTCACTGTAAATAGCCCGATCATTTTTTGTACGGCCTATGACGAATATATGCTTGATGCCTTTGAAACGAATGCCGTTAGTTATTTATTGAAACCAATCACTGAGGTGATGGTTGAGAAGGCCCTTGGAAAGCTCAAGCGTTTAAAATCTGCTTTTGGGCCGGCCATTTTAAAAAGATCTATTGACCGCTTGAGTGAAAAATTTAAGGCTTCTTACAAAAAGTCAATACTCGTGGAGCAGCGTGAGAAGATAATACCAATTTCAGTACATGATATTGCCTGCTTATTTTTGGAGAATACAGTGATCAGGATTATAACGCTAACGAGCCAGCAATACTTCATGGCTTCGACATTGGATGAGCTCGAGAGAATGCTCGATCCTGAATCTTTTTACCGGGCGAATCGACAGTATATTATTAATCGCCTTTCTATTGCAAATATAGAACGATTTTTTTCCCGAAAGCTTATTTGTAGACTTACAGTAGAAACACCAGAGACTATTGTTGTCAGCAAAGCGAATTCTTCAGATTTCTTGAGATGGTTGGAAGGGGGGACGACAAAAACCAGATAACACCAAACAGTGAAACCATTTGGTGTTATCCTTTGGCAATGCAGGGTATTTTACTTCGCAAACAGTGCTTTTTTCAAAACAGTTGCTGCATCCAGCACGGATTCCTGTACAGCGTGGATGTGCGCCAGCGGATTCAGCATCCCGTAATCGTGGATAAAGCCTTTATACTCAGTAATAGTGGTTGGCACACCGGCGTCATCCAATTTTCTTCCATATGCGACACCTTCATCATGCAAAATATCATTCTCGGCCACCTGAACAAGTGCGGGAGGCAAACCTTTCAGTTCTTCCAGAGAAGCTTTCAGTGGTGAGGCGTATTTGTTGTCCCGCTCTTTCAAGTCAGGCAGATAATTGTCCCACATCCATTTCATCAATGGGGTTGTCAAAAATCTTTCCTGCGCAAATTTTGTATAAGAAGCTCTGCTGAAGTCTGAGTCTGTTACGGGCCATAGGAGCACCTGTTGTTTTAGTTTGGGACCATTGTTGTCTTTGGCCATTAAGGAAACCACTGCGGCCATGTTTCCACCGACACTGTTTCCGGCGACAGCAAGCTTACTTGCGTCAACTCCGATTTCTTTTCCATGTTCGGCGACCCATTTTGTCGCGGCATAAGCCTGATTGATGGCTACCGGAAATCTGGCTTCCGGAGATGGGGTGTAATCCGGGAAAACGGCTACCGCACCGCTGTTGACAACCAGGTCACGAACCAGTCTTCTATGGGTAGGGTAGTCTCCCAATACCCATCCACCGCCGTGGAAGAACATAAATACGGGTAGTCCGGCCTGTGCACCTTTGGGTTTTACGATGTGGATTTTTATGGTTTGCCCGTCCGCTATGATTGTTTTTTCGGACTCCTGGATATCGGAATAATCGAAGCTTACCGATTTTTGAGCTCCAACCAGAACCAGCCTGGCGTCTTTCGGTGAGAGGGTTTCCAGCGGTTTTCCGCCGCCGCCGTTCAAAGCTTTTAAGAATGCTCTTGTTTCCCGGCCAATGTTGGGGTCCTGAGATGCTGGGTTTGATTGTGCCATGATATTGGAATTTAAGATGGCGAGTGCCGCCAATGTTAAAACTTTTGAATAGATTGTTTTCATTGTGATTATTTTTTAAGGTTGATGTTTAAAATGATTTTGAAGCTGAATGCTGCGCTTACTGGACAGGTTTTTTCTGCTTCTCTGGCAATTTTTTCAAATTCTTCGGCCGAGATGCCGTCCACTTCTGCATCGAGTAACAGTTCGGACTGTGTGATCTTTCCATTATCCAAGGTAATGATGGATTTTGTCTCCAGTCTTTCAGGGGTATAACCAGCCTGTGTGAGATCCAGGCTCAGCTTCATTGTAAAGCATCCTGCGTGGGCCGCAGCAAGCAGTTCTTCGGGATTTGTGCCTAGGCCTTCAGCGAAACGGCTGTTGAATGAATACTGGGTCTGGTTCAGAACGGAACTTTGTGTTGTCAGATGTCCGTTTCCTTCTTTGATGGTGCCGTTCCAAACGGCCGTTGCATTACGTTTCATACGCTTTATTTTTGATTGTTAATTTCTTATAGGACAAAGATATGTCATATAGGCAATCAAAATAAAGAGAAAAAAGTCGATATAAATTGTACTTTTTTCCTTTTGTGGTCTAATTTTTAATTTCTTTCCGAAAAGCCGCAGGAGTTTTTCCTGATTTCTGCGTAAAAATCCGGTTGAAGTAAGCCGGGTCTTCATAACCCAATTGATAAGCGATTTCCTTTATGGTGAGCTCGCTGTAAAGGAGCAGGCGTTTGGCCTCAAGGACGATCCTGTTTTTGATCATCTCGTTCGGATTTTCAAGATTCAGTTTATGGAATTTGTTGGAAAGCGTTTTCGGCGCCAGATTCAGCAGGTCTGCATAATCGGCCACACTGTGTTTTTCCTTGTAGTGGATATTTACCAAGCGGCTGAAGTTCCTGAAAAAATCCTGATCCGTGCCGACGAGGTCAAGCTTTTCGTTTTGGAGGTTCTGCTTTTTCCACTGCCTCGTCGCACGGATGATAATCTGTTTGAGGTATGTTCTGATCATTTCTTCTGAAGAGCGATCCTGAACATGAAGCTCATCGCTGATCTGAGCGAATAGTTGGGAAATTGTTTGCAGTTCATCGCCCTGCAGATCCACTGTCGGGTTTTCAAAAATATTATTGAACAACAGCCCATCACAAGCGACCTCCTCATCGTGGATCTGAATACAGTAGAAATCCCTGTTGTAATGGATTAAAAAGGCTTTATTTTCATTGGCCGACTGAACGTCAAGATATTGATTGGTATTAATGAAAAGCAATGTGGGATTTTGGGTTTCATAAGCAGTGAAGTCCACGGTCAGTGCATAACCCGCTGGAACGAGCAATACTTTGATATAATGCCGAAAAGTTTCGCCGTTCACAAGATCCAGGGAAGAGGAATCAAAAGAAATCAGGCCTAATTTCTTATATTTCGATTCGAAAATGGAGGTAGCACTGTTCATAAAGACGTTTGTTTATGTTCAAATGTATCTCTTTTGCCTATAAAACTAAAATAAACGATATAATTTGCAGCAGATTTCAGAAAAAATAATAAAGATATCACTCGTTCTTCCCATCAATTAGCTTTCATATATTGAAGAATGAATTTATTGCCTAACGCTACAGTCTTAAAGTTTGATTTTTGTAAAATAGCCATATCTATGCTTGATCCATTGTGTCTGTCATCATCTTATTTACGATTAGCCATTGGCCATTGATATGATGAAATGAAAGGAATTCATGGTAGTAATAATGGTACATTTTAACTTTCACTTCTGCTACAGCAATTGAGTTTATGACAGAAATTTTGACAATTTCGCCATGGAAAGGCTGACTAGAGTCCTTTGGGCTTTGGCGATGCGCCACCACGTCAAGATATTCTGCTAGTCTTTTGAAATAAGGCTGTCCCTTTACATCACCTAGAAGTAAAGCATCGGAGTAAAATGCCTGTTCCAAGCGTTGCACATCCCCTAAATATATTCCCTGGAAATAGTAATCCTCCAGGGTCGTTTTGATTGCTAAGCTGTCCATATTTGTATTATTCATCGCGGTGTTAATTTGTGCTTTGCTATCCGGGCGTAAACCGAAAAGCAAAGCTGTTAGTATAATTATTTTCATTATTTTAAATTGTGGCCGGCGCCCATACCGCCGTCGACATTAATGATCGCACCATTAATAAAGTTGCTTTTTGCAACCGTGTAAATCATTTCTGCGACATCATCTACTTCACCGATCCGGTTGACCAAATGTATACCGGCCATGCTATCACCATTTTCGCCGTGCATCGGAGTTCGGATCACGCCCGGAGCAATTGTATTGACCCGAATATTTCGGCAACCGAATTCAGCCGCTAATTGTATAGTGAGCGCATGGATGGCGCCTTTACTTGCCACAGGTGCTGTGGCGGGAGCACCTCCCAAAGCATGGTTTACCAGTGGCGTCCCGATATTGATGACCACGCCGTGTCCCTGTTTTAGCATTTCCGGCATTACAGCTTGTGTGGTAAAAAATGTTCCTTTCAAGTTGGTGTTTAAAAAAGTGTCAAGGTAATTCTCATCCACCTCTAGAAATGGTCTATTCCCAAAAATGCCGGCATTGTTAATCAATACATCCACTTTGCCAAATTGTTTTAGAGCCAGATCAACGAGCTGTTCTCCAGTTTCTTTATGACTGATATCGCCGGCAACCCGGGCCAGCCGTGGACCACCACCTAGCCTGTAAAACGTTTGTTCGAGCTTTTCGGGGGTTGCCGAATTGATGACAACATTGTCTCCTCGGTCAAGAAAATATTTGGCCGCTGCCTCGCCAATACCCGACGAAGCTCCTGTTATGATAATTGTTTGTGTGTTCATCGTTCTATTTTTTATCGGCAGTAATGCCGTTTTCACGTAATATTGATACTTGCTCACCGGCGTAGCCCCAGTCGTCCAATTCAACTTCCTGGATAACCACATGTGTTAAGTGGGGATCCTTGTTCAAGATCGTTGTGAACAGGTCGGTAATTCCTTTTATAAGCTGTTGCTTTTGTTCGCGGGTAATATGTTCTTTGGTTAATTCTATTTTTATAAATGGCATATCTTTGTTTATTATGCAACAGCGATACTTTCGCTCGCTATGGCGGTTAATGAAATAGTAAGTTCAAATTCGTTGTAGATCAACGTGTCCCCAAGGTTCTGAAAAAAGTTGCCCGAACGGAATTTCATGTCATATTTAGTCCGGTCTATTACAACGCTTGCTTTCGCCGCCAAAGTTTGGTCATTAACAATAACATCAATGTTAAATGTTACTTTCTGTGTAATTCCCTTAATTGTCAGATCAGCGGTGCAGCTATTATGATTTGAAGATGATATAATCAGGCTGGCTTCCGGATATTTTTCGGAATTAAAAAAGTCTTCAGAAGCCAGATGTCCGGCAAATTGTGCATTCGTGGCAGGATCTGTTATATCCATTATCTTAATGGATCTGGTGTCTACTATAAATTCCCCAGCTGTAATTTCCCCGTCATTTAATGTGAGCTGACCGCTTTTTAAATTTATTGTACCATTGTGGCTGCCAGTTACTTTTTTGCCTACCCAGTTGATCCGGCTTTCTGTCGTTGAAATGATGAATTTTTGTGTTTTCATTACCTTGTATTTAATTTGTTGAAAAAATTATACTACAAAGTAACGCTACTGTGTTGAACTGATAACGTGACCTATGTCACATTCTGATTCTCTACTGTAAAGTAGGATGATTTGATGAAAGCAACTTGTGCGAGGGGAATCTGCTCTAGTGGGAATTGCTCTCCCTGCTGTTTATTTTTTGAATAAGTCAGCATGTTCCGTCGTTTCTCTTATTAGTGATTGCATCAGTTCAGATGCATTTCGGTGTTTCAGTATCGGTGCGATCTGACCGCTCCATAGGAAGAGAAATTCTGGCCGCTGCTGTTCCAGTGCAGCTTTTCGGAGTGAAGACATGATCGATGTCTGTAGTGGAAAGGGGAGGGCTGCTATTTCGCCGTCCGGCAATTGTTTGGTTATAAGAGAACGAATCCCTCGTCCAAGTCTACCGGTATAGGCCCTGCTGAGGGTGGTGTATTTTGCATGGTCAGAAAAAAGCATATCACGATGTAGTGGAATAGCACCCGATTCCTCACAGGCCAGAAAGGCCGTTCCGATTTGGACAGCATCCGCGCCTAAGATCAGAGCAGCGGTTATTCCTTTTGCATTTGCTATTCCACCGGCAGCTATAACCGGGGTTTTCACTTTTTCGCGGATCAGTTGTAAAAGTGTGAATGTACCCATTAGGGACGATTCGGCTTTTTCAAGAAAGGAGGGACGGTGCCCCCCTGCTTCAAATCCAGATGCGATGATGGCGTCTACACCTGAATTCTCCAGAACAATTGCCTCATCCAACGTTGTCGCCGTCCCTATAGTTATGATCCCTTTGCTTTGGCATTCTTCCATTACGGATACGGGCAAAGTGCCAAATATAAAACTGAAAACCTTTGGACGGATATCCAATATCACATCGAGCTGATTTGCAAAACGAGATTGAAATGCCGCCGGTTTCGTAGGGAAATCAATGCTCAACGCATCAAAATAAGGTCCGAAGATTGCCTTGGCTCGCTCATATTGCTGATCAGAAATACCATCGTCGGCCATATCCGTATCAGACACCCACAGATTCAGGTTATAGGGGCCAGCCGTTGCGGATTTTATCTTATCGTTGACATCGATAATTTCCTGCGGACTGAGGGTATAAGCGCCAAATCCGCCCAGTCCGCCCGCATTGGACACGGCGGCCGCCAATTCGACCGAAGAGAGATTACCTCCAAAAGGTCCTTGCAAAATGGGGTAGTCGATACCCAATAACTGACTGATTTTTGTGTTGTTCCACATGTTAAACTGCATTAATTATTTCCAAAATAAGCTATTAACCAAGTCAATCCAAGGTGATCTAGATCACATTTTTTGGGCATTATAGAGACGGCTCAGGGTTTCTCTGGACACACCTAGATAAGCCGCTATCAAGTGTTTCGGGACTAAGTTATACAATTGGGGATACATTTGCAGTAACTCTTCATATCGGGTCTTGGCATTATTATTCATGAAGGATAGCAGACGTTTTTGGGAAGCCACGTAGCCACCATTTGTGCGCCAGCGAAAAAAATGTTCCAGTTGATGAATTTCACCACATAGTTTTTCCCGGTCTTCATTCGATAGGCACAATAGTTCGACATCCGTTATGCAGTCCAGGTTTACAGTCGCTTTGGACTGCGTATATAAGGCATTATAATCAGACGCCCACCAGGTAGGCATAGCAAATTGTAGGATGTGCATTTTTATATCTTCATTGATATAGAATGTCTTTAAGCAGCCCGTAATTACAAAATATTCATAATTTACCTGATCACCCTCCTGAATAATTACCTGTCCTTTTTTGAATGACAGCGGTTTAAAATGCTCAAATACATAATCATATTCAGGATCTGTGAGCATAGCATGTTTGGCGATGTGTGCCCGTAGCATTTCTTTGACATCCATAATTGACTTAACTTAACATATTATATCGTTTTTTTGACATGAAATTAGACGATATAGATTTTTATAAATCCAAATTACTGAAAAAAACTCACTCCATTCACACGAAAGTTTTTTATGTTTTTGTTTGATCGTGCATGACCGCAGATTGTAATACTCCACAAAAGCAGATTTAGAATTCTTGCCATTTATTATCTGAAGTGTGGGAGACAGGGTTTGTTTTAATTTTATCCCAAGATTATATTTAAAATCTGAACTTAAGAAAATGTAATGAGACCACCTCCAAAAGCAAAGAGGCTAGGACTAGGCTAAACTTTCATTGATGTCAGCTAAGCGGCGTTCTGAACTTCTTTCTTCGACGGAATACCCCTTAAATTGCTTCCGTCGCTCGGTTTAATTTTGAAATATTCAATTAAGGATAGCATGGATAAAGCCGCAATTAATTGTAGTGCCAAACTAAAATCCCGCATCTGATAAACCGTATCCTGATAATAACTACTTGCCAGGTGGAGCGTTACTGCTCCTAAGGCGATACCCATACCAAGCGCCATTTGCTGCGCGGTGTTATACAATGTATTCGCGTTGCTCATCTGTTCATTTGGCACGTCTGCGTAGGCCAAGGTATTTAAGCTTGTAAATTGGAGCGATCGTGTAAGGCCTGAGAAAAAGAACACAATCGCCACAAGCCAAATCGGCGTTTGTATTGAAAGCAGGGAGAGTCCAGCGGTTACGAGTGTTAAAATAATGCCGTTGCCGATTAAGACCTTACGGAAGTCAAATCTTCGTGTGATCCACATGGCTACGGGTTTCATGCTCATGCTACCGAGCATGTTGGCCATATAGAGGAGGCCTGCGTGAAATGGGCTCAGTCCAAAACCCAACTGTAACATAAGGGGTAATATAAAGGGCGCGACATTGATCACCATTCGGGTGATCGACCCGGAATATACGGTAATACGGAAGGTTTTTACGTTGAGAATACGATAATCGATCAAAGGATATTTGATGCGTCTGGAGTGCCATACTGCGACTGCCATTAGTGCAAAGCTTGCCCCAATAGTCACAAGTGGTTTTGTATAATTGCCTTTGGCTGCGCCGATCATTTCAGTACCCAGCATAATTCCGGCAAGACCGATACCGCTGATGAAAAAGCCGATGATATCAAGCGGACGGCTATTTTCTGAATCCATTGCCGGAATAAATTGATGCACTGCCCACAGCGCAAGAACACCGACGGGTATATTGATAAAGAAAATCCAGTGCCAGCTGAAATATGTGGTGAAAAATCCGCCCAGCACAGGGCCGATGATAGGGCCTAGTAATCCAGCCCAGGCAATATAGCCGATCGCTTCGACCAGATCTTTCTTTTCGGTATGCTTGAGCACAATGAGACGGCCCACCGGTACCATTAGGGCTCCGGCTGTACCCTGACAGATACGCGCAATGACGAAAGATGTTAAGTTGGTACTCAGTCCACATGCGATTGAAGAAAGTATAAATCCCAGAATCGCCAAATTGAAAACTTTTTTTGCGCCGTAGCGGTCGGCAATCCAGCCGCTGATTGGAATAAATACGGCTAACATGACGGTGTAAGAGGTAATACCTGCACTGAGGTGTACAACATCACTCTCAAAATCATGTGCCATTTTGGGTAAGGCCGTTGATATCGCTGTGGTGTCGAGCATCTCCATAAGCAATGTGCCACCTACAATGAGCGATATGATGCGTGATTCTTTCTTCATCTTGCTCTTTTTAAATCCCGAACGGGAAACATTTGCGACAAAAGTAAATCTATCTAAAAAAAGAAAAGTCATATAAAGGCTATTTTTAGCTGGTATTGATTTTGTTGCAGAGTTGATACAATTTATTGTCAAGATATTTATGGAGGATCGATAGAGGAGCCTTGATGCGGCAATACTGTCCAAATAGCCAATTGCAGTTTATAGTATTTCTAATGATTTTTGATAATTTTTGAAAAAAAGTTTAAATTTATGTTACTTTACTATTACTAATCTATCTATTGACTTGAAAACAATATCTATCACTAGTGAAGAGCATTTATTACAAAAATTACGGCATGGCGATAGGGAAGCGTTTAAAGAACTTTACGATTTATATCACGGTCGTCTAACCTTAAAGCTTGTTTACCTGCTCAAATCCGAAGAGTTAGCACAAGATGTGCTTCAGGATATTTTTGTGAAAATATGGGAAATCCGTAAAACCATAGACCCAAAAGGAAATTTTGGGGGCTTATTATATACAATGGCTTCTAACCTGGCTAAGAATGTGTTTCGAAAAAGTATCTATGATCAGCTGATGAGGAGCGAATTTGCCAAGAACGATAGCTATTCACCTTTTGAAGATTTGGACAATGCATCCAACGCGAAGATCGTTTTAAACATTGCGCTCGATAGGTTAACGCCCAGACAGCGTGAAGTTTATTGCCTGCATAAGATTGAAGGCTTAAGTTACCGTGAAATAAGCAAGCTTTTAAGTATTAGTGAGTCGGCTATCAACCACCATATACAACTGGCTAATAAACAGCTTAAAGAAATTTTGAAGACTGATCGTATACTGGTCGTGCTATTAATTTCCTGTCTTGGTAGTTTTTAATTCAATTAAGTAGCTGTTTTGGGTGATATATTCTTCCGATCTACTTATTATTATGTCTGTTATCTCCCGTTTTCTGAATTAAAAATCCAATATTCGACTTCTTCTCCTGTTTTTTTAAAAAAAAATTATTTCGAGGTGCTATTTTTCCTTGATCATGTGTATTTATTATTAAAGAGCACCAGAGGAGCTGCTTGAAAATAACATGAACAGCAAAAAATGAGAAACTTATTTCTGAAATATCTCAATAATACAATAAGTGCCGAGGAATTAAAAATCTTGTACCATTATTGTCGGATAGATGAAAATGATAGGGAAATTGATGTCCTTATAAAGGAATATTTTGAAACCGAAACTTCTCTGGATAATTTGGCGGCCCACAGTAATTTCGAACAGCTAAAAGACGATTCATGGAAAAACATAGAAAAACGTCTTAAAGATGTACCGTCTTCAAAAAATCTCGTTGGATCCTTCGGATTTAAATTCAGTATTGCAGCCAGTTTATTGATTTTGGGTTCTTTTTCTTTTTACATGTTCAGCCGGTTGAAAGCGGACAAAACAAGAGCCATCGAACTTCAGGATATTCAGCCGGGCAAGGAGCCTGCAAAACTAATTGTTTCGAACGGCACAGTTTACAATTTGAACGGTAAAGACGAGGAAGTCATTTCAGATCAGAGCGGTATACGTTACAAAGATGGAGATACGCTTGCCAAGGTAGCTTCCAACGAATTGATGACTTTAATGACGCCTAGAGGCGGAAATTATAAGTTGACACTTCAGGATGGTACACGTGTATGGCTAAATGCGCAATCATCTTTACGTTATCCCGCATCTTTCAATGGAAAAGAACGTGTGGTCGAACTAAAGGGGGAAGCATATTTTGAAGTTGCGCACAATAGCAAACAACCCTTTATTGTCAATACGGCCTCACAGAAAGTGAAGGTGTTGGGCACATCGTTTAATATCAATGCCTATGCTAACGAAAATAGCACAATAACAACCTTAGTTACAGGTCGGGTTCAGATAAACGATAAATCGGACCATAAATTACAGGTATTGGTCCCACGACAACAGGCGAACAATAACGGCGCATCGGTAACAGTTGAAAATGTGGATACTGATCTCTACACGGCCTGGAAAGAGGGTACGTTCAGATTTAGATCAACACCATTACCGGACGCGCTTCGAGAGATTGAGCGTTGGTACGATCTGGAAATTGATTATAAAGACATCCCTGAAAGTATTAAAATACATGCTTCTATTTCGCGGGATAGCAATCTGTCAACCGTGTTACATGCATTGGAGAAAATTACTGGATTAAAGTTTAATGTAAAGGGAAGGAGTGTTAGCATGATGAAATAAAGGACTTACATCTTAAATCGGTCTTGTAAAAATAGTTGATGGTGTGGGGACACCACCAACATAGAGATCCGAAATCTGACGATATTGAAACAACTATCAAAAATCTAATCATTACAAAATTATGAATTATTTCCTTTTCCACAAGGGTAAGGGGAGCTGTGTATTGCCTCGGAGGTATGATCAACTAGCCATTCCATATACATTTTCAAAATTTCTCACGAAAACACTGTTTATATTCATCCTATTGATGAGTGGACTATGCACATTGCAAGCACAGACGGTATCGCTGAATTTAAAAAATGCCTCATTTGTAGAGGCTACCGAAACGATAAGTAAACAGACGAGATATGACTTCTCTTATAATGATCAGATCTTAAAAAAAGCAAAGCCAGTAACGCTGAAGGTAGTCAACGCATCTTTACAGGACGCTTTAAAAAAACTATTTTCTCAACAGCCTTTGAGCTATGAGATTAAAGATCGTATGATCATTATTTTTGACAAAAGTCCATCTGTTCCAAAGCGGGCAGCATCGGCCTTGCCAACAATACCTATCAGTGGTCGGGTAACGAATGCATCGGGCAATCCATTGATAGGCGCTACGATCAAAGTGAAAGGTGAGGCGTTCTCTACAAGCACAGATCGGTTTGGCAACTTTGTGATTCCGGCTCAATATGCCGACAACATGCTGGAAATACATCATCTGGGGTATGCCAAGCTGGAAGTGAATGCACAGCGCGCCAGAACGGTGACGTTACAAATGACAGCCGCTAAGCTGAGCGAAGTAAACGTTGTTGTCAATACTGGATACCAAAAAATCGATAAGCGGCATCTTACGAGTGCTGTAACAACACTTAAAATGGATGATATCCTCACGCCGGGCATCAATACCATTGATAAGCTATTGGAAGGGCGTGTTCCCGGAATGATCTTTATGCAGAACTCCGGACAGGTGGGCGCTGCACCGAAATTGAGGATCCGCGGGACGTCAACAATTTTGGGCAACAGAGAGCCATTGTGGGTGCTCGATGGAATAGTGTTGACAGATCCCGTCAATGTGGACCCCCAGCAGATCAATGATCTTGATTTTGTTAATCTGCTGGGCAACGCCATTGCAGGATTGAATCCGGAGGATATCGAACAGATTGATGTACTCAAGGATGCATCCGCAACCGCCTTATATGGAGCGAAGGCAGGCAACGGCGTTATCGTTATTACAACGAAGAAGGGAAAACCGGGAAAGCCAACCGTTACTTACTCCACCACCGGAACCTACACCAGAAGACCTCGCTATTCGGATCAAAATATGTATATGATGAACTCGCAGGAGCGGATGGATGTGTCGAAAGAGATGATCGATCGTGGTATGCACTATAATAATGTAACCGAATGGGCGGGTTATGAAAAAGCGCTTCAGGATTATTATAAAGGACAGATTGATTATGCGGAGTTTAAAAAACAGAGCGATTATTATGCCAATGTCAATACAGATTGGCTCGGATTACTGACCAAAGATTCGTATTCACAAAATCATACGCTAAGTCTCTCCGGAGGAGCGCAGGATGTAAGATATTATTCGTCAATCGGCTATCAGGATGAACGTGGCGTCATTAAAGGAGAGGTCGGAAAACGCTATTCAGCCATGATGAACATTACGGCAGATTACCGAAAGTTCATGGCCCAGATTTCTTTTAATGGCAATTATTCGAAAAAGGACTATTCACCAGCAGACTTGGGCGTAATGAACTATGCTTATAATACAAGCAGAACCGTGCCAGCCTATAATCCGGATGGCAGTCTGTTTTTTTATCCAAGAACGGATAATTCCCAGGTGTATAACTACAATATACTAAAGGAACAGGAGAATAGCGGCGACGAGACCAACCTCATGGCGGCCAACATCAAGGCTTTGCTTAAGTATAAGGTTTTACCTGGGCTGGATGTGGAAGGAACATTTGCCTATGGTATCAGCAACAATAACAGAGAATTATACTATACCAAAGACACTTATTACATCCATAAACTGCGCGCTGATAAATCTTTTCGTAATGACCTGAGCCCGGTCGGTGGGGAGCTGCAACGTAGCGAGTCGCGCAACAACAACTATACCGCACGCTTGCAGGCCAATTATGTCACATCGTTGGGAGCAGAAAAAAAGCATCTCTTATCGGCGACGTCTGGTATAGAGATTAAGTCCAATGAATACAATGAATTTAATATTACCCGAAGAGGATATTTTAAGGAGATGGGCGGATATTTTGATATCGTACCTACAAGTTATACCGCCTATTATCAGCAATGGATGACCAGTAAGCCTGCATTGGGCTACTACGGCAGGCAATTGACGAATGAGCTTGCTTGGTATGGCACAGCTGGATACTCCTGGAATGACCGCTATATATTCAATGTGCATGTGCGCGGTGAACAGTCGAACTTGTTTGGCAGACGTTCCAACAACAAATTTATGCCAATATGGGCGCTATCCGGTAGATGGAATATGAAAGAAGACCTGCTCAGTAAGGTCGAGTGGGTAAATGATCTTGCCATGAAGGCCTCTTGGGGATGGCAGGGTAATATGCTTACCGGCCAGTCGGCTTACATGATCATCCGTCAGTCTTTAAATACCGATCCCTATTACAATTCGACATTTTCCAATATCGTAAATTATCCAAATCCGGATTTGAAATGGGAGCGCACCTCTTCCTCAAATGTAGGTGTTGACTTCGCTCTTTTTGGAAATAAAGTGAAAGGTACGCTAGCTTACTTTTACAAGAAAACCAAAGATGCTTTCCTGAATAAAACCGTATCGGAGATCAACGGATTAGAGTCTTACGTCATCAATAGCGGAACACTTGAAAACAAAGGTATCGAGGTGGCATTGAGTATCACGGCTATCGACAATGCCGGTCTGGACAGGTCACGCCGCGGTTTTGTGTGGCGTTTTGACCCGCAGTTGGGCCAGGTGCTGAACAAGGTATTAAATCGGGCTATAAACAACAGAAATAATGTACTGATCGACAATCTGACCTATAATAATTTTCTGAATGGAAGTGTACAACTCGCGGGTAAACCCATCAATACGTTTTATTCCTATAAATTCAAAGGGTTGAGTGCAGTGGATGGATCGCCTATTTTTTACGGAACGGAAGCTGAACAGGCTGCTGCGTACCAGGAGAAATATTCCCAAATGGAAAAAGAAGATGTATACCTCGAAGTAATGGATGAATCGGGGCGTCGCGAACCTTTTATCCAAGGGGGACTATCCAATTATTTTGGCTGGCGCAACTTTGGATTCTCTTTTAATCTGACCTATTCTTTAGGGAATAAAATCCGTTTAATGAAAATTGCTTCGGGTTATGCATCGACCAATGTCTATCCGCAACAGAATATGCGCAAAGAGTTTGTCAGAAGGTGGCGCAAACCGGGCGACGAAGCCTATACGGATATACCAGGCCTGCAGGCTTCAAACAACATCAACATGTCTTGGTGGCAAATGTATCCAGCAACTGAATATAATCTAGGCGGAAGCGCGTATGAAATGTACGATAACTCGGATGTACGCTTGGTGAGCGCAGATCATCTGAAGTTGCAGTCGGCCTCCTTGCGATACAATTTTGCGGAGAAAATGACCAAAAAACTCGGTTTGAGCGCTGCTTACGTCAGTATTACCGGCACAAATCTGTTTATGCTCAGCAGTAAAAAACTCAAAGGACAAGATCCGACACAGTCAGGATCTACCCCCAATATTAATCTTTCAGTAAGGCCCACCTTTTCGGGAAGCCTTAACGTATCCTTTTAAATCGAGTCTATTATGAAATATATGTATTTGATCTTACCACTGTTTTGCCTCACAGCATCATGTGGCAAATTCTTGGAAGAGTACTCAACGGATCAGAAGTATGTCGAAACCACAGCAGATCTTAAGAGTCTGATGATCGGTGAGGCCTATATAAATAACCTTACATTTTCGATCTTCGATCAGGCAACGATGGGAACATTAAGCTCAGAGACGGGCATTACGGCGCCGTGGTTGCACGTGATGGATGATGACAGTGAACCTTTTTTAGTTGATTATGTAGCCACCGATAAAGCTACTCCATTTTATATGTTATCGGGTTTTCACAATTGGAGTCAGGAACCTGCACGGAGTATTCTCAATATGGAATGGACAGACGTGTTTTGGCGAAAGCTTTACAAACGAATTGGGGCACTGAATGCCATTCTCTTTCAGGCAGCAAGTCTAGCGGAAAAGACGCCCGATGATGATGAACTGAAGCACTTGCGCGGTGAAGCTTATTTTTTGCGGGCTTATTATTACTTCCTGTTGCAAAATACGTATGGTTCACCGTATCGCAAGTCCACTGCAGCAACTGACGAAGGAGTGCCCTTGAAGGTCAGTGAAAAGGTGGAGGACCGGTATTTTAAACGCGATAAGAATGAAGCTATTTATAAACAGATCGTAGCAGATCTCGACCAAGCTGCAAACTACCTCAGCAACTATAACCCTGTTTCCAAAATACAGGTAGGCATTGCGGCTGTCAGAATCTTACAGAGCAGGGTGTATCTTTATATGGAAGATTACGATAAGGTAGTAGCTTCGCTGGATGGCTTCGAATCCTTGGGATATGCGGTGTCTGACCTGAACCAATACGTGACAAATTCCAGTTTTAGCGCCCGTAGTTCCAGTGAGACGGTATTTACCATGGGTACAAATATGATTCCTACGGTTTTTATGAACGATTCTCTTGGTGCATATGGAGGCAATGACCGCCGTGCATCGGCCTTTAAAAGTTCGGATAACCTGATGGAAAGCTTCGAGCAGGAGGATTTAAGACCAACAGCTTTTTTTATGCGTTCGACAAAGAATAAAGCCTGGTTGCCGGCCAAATACCGTAACTGGACAACTTATAATGATCCCGAACAAGTGTCTTGTCTTTTTTCTTTCCGTGCAGCTGAAGTTCTATTGAACCGGGCCGAGGCGATGGCGATGCTAGGCTCAGATGCGCAGGCACGAAATGAGCTCCAAAGCCTCCGTCAAAAGCGCTTAAAAAACGCAACGGCAGCAGTGTTACCGCAGTCTAACGCTGCGCTGGTTGAATTTATCCGGCAAGAACGTCGTCGTGAGCTCTGTTTTGAAGGCCACCGTTGGTTTGACCTGAGACGATATGCGGTAAATTTAACGTATCCGCTGGCGGAGTCATTTGTCATTAAACATCTGACTTACAACTATGATGCGCAATCCAACACCTTCACACGCGCAGGATACTATGTGCTACAATCTGTTCAGAAAGACCCTGCATGTTGGCAGGTGCCTATACCGAAGTATGCAATAGAGTTTAACCGCGGTGATTTAACAAATCCTGTGCGTCCTGTCCGTGCTGTTCAACCCTTGTAATTCCGTCTTTATGAAAAATATACTTTATATGATTTCGCTCATCGTTCTTGCGCTGACAGGGGGATGCAGCAAAGAGGAGACCACCGCTTTTAACGACTATGACAAAAATTGGTTGGTGGTAGAAGATGACGCTAATGATGCCTCAACCCATGCGAGATACCTTTTCTTCAAAGAAACGGGCATACCGGTGTTTGCAAATGATACGATTGGTTCGCAACAGCGCATAGATGTATTTGGCAAGGAGTACACCCATTATGAAAAATTATCCATGAGTTATTCTTTAGGCGGGATTCAGAGTGGAGCCCCGCCTTTGGTACAGTCATTTACCTATTGTAATAAGGCCGATGTGGCGACTGCGCTTACCTTTCTCCGGGAAGAAATTATTCCAGTGTTGCCCAAAGGAGTCCATGTTCCGAGCATTCTGTTGGTGGATAATATGACAAGCAATGCCTTTGGATCGTATGCTTTTAAGGGGTTCAATACCGTAGTGATCGCGCAGGTATCTAAAATTACTGGCATGGACGCGGCGACAAGGGCCAATTACAAAGCGGCAATTTTAAGGGCCATACTGACCAATACAATTCTTGACAGCAGATTCAACAGCTTGCTGGACAAATTTTATGCAGTATCCAGAAAATATGTGCCCAACATGGATGCTTATGGCCTTTATATCTATTCATTAACCGCCACCAACGTGAAGGGACTTCCTGATGGCGTGCCCATCACATTACAAGCAATAGGCTTTCTGGCTACTGATCCTCGAAATCCCTATTATACGCCGATGTCCACTTGGATGGACGTGTGTATGTACCTCGAGGCCGCTGTAGCATATACAGAGACCGAGTTTAAACAGAAATACGGCGATAATCAGCGTATCATGGATAAGTATGCAATCATACGCCAGATATTGGAACAGGTAGATTTTAAAATACAATAAGCAAACACGTATTAAATAAAACAATTGTTAAGCACTTTTTAAAAATGAACAAACAAATAAATAAAATGAGAAACATAGTAATGTTAATGTTGAGTGTTACGCTCTCGACATCGCTCTCAGCGCAAACAACAATCCAGGGAAAGTTTCGTAAAATATTACCGAATGGTTTAGATGTTGATCGGGTATTTTTTTCCAAACCAGATGTTGCTGGTCCGATTGTCGTTGAAGAAATACTAAAATCAAAGTCAGATCAAACCTTCCAGGCGACACTGAAGCCAGCTGATTTAAATGTGATCCGATATATTGGCGTTTTCGATGAGCAATATCCGGTTTACCTAAAGCCCGGTGAGAAATTAACGATAGAAGCCGGGGATGGCAAAATAAATTATTCGGGCAATGTGAGCAAAGAAAACCAGGTTTTTGCAGCTTGGTACAAGCTCATTGCGCCTTTAAGAAATTACGGCTATACAAAAAAAGGGTATACGCTTCCTACTGATCGCTATGTTTCCCTGCTTGATTCATTGGAGAAACCGGTACAGGATTTTGTGAAAAATATTCGTACAGGAAACGATAGCTTCGATAAGCAGGTCAAATATTTACTGCCATACAGCTATAAGTTTGACCTATTGATGCCGTTGGCTACAGGCCTTTCCTTTAGATCCAAAAACGAATATCCTGCCCAGGTAGCTAAATTGATCGAAGAAGAAAAATTTGCCGATGCGAATCTGTGGTCGCTGCCCTTGGCCTATAATTATATGTCCAATTTCAGTTTCGTAAAATACATTCTTTATAATAATAAGCAAGGGATTGCCGGCGAAATGCTCGTGCCCGAAATTGCAGACGACCAGCTGCGGGCGAAATTTATATTAGCGCACGCGCAGCGCGGAGTGACGCAGAGTCTAGTCAAATTTTTGGAAGGTAATCGTAAATACATGATGGATGATGCGCAGAAAAAAGAACTAGCTTTATTGCTCCGTCGTGCCAATTTACAGATTGCCGGCGGATCGTGGATTGATTTCACCTATCCTGATGTCAATGGTAAGATGCATAGTCTTTCCGAAAACCTCGGAAAGGTGGTGTTGCTGGATCTATGGGCAACCTGGTGCGCCCCTTGTCTGGCTGAGATACCCGCATTGGAAAAATTAGAGAAAGAACTTGAAGGAAAAGATGTGGTTTTTATCAGTTTATCCATTGATACGGATAAGGCAAAATGGCAGAACATGGTGAAACAAAAACAGTTGTCTGGTATTCAATTGTTTTCAAACAGTGAACCTCGTTTTATGCAGGATTATGAAGTTGCTGAAATTCCGCGTTACATTGTGTTTGACAAAAATGGTAAAACGGTGAATTTCGATGCGCCGAGGCCTTCTGACCCAAAATTGAAAACACTAATCGAGTCAAACCTTTAAAATTAGCTTAAACGAAATAAAATGACTAAAATTTATACAGCCTTCCTATTTACCTGCTGTTTATTATGGCAGGTGACTGTATCCGCACAGGGGATTAATTTTGAGCACCTCACCTTAAAAGAGGCCATTTCCAAAGCGTCTAATCCTGCAGATCCAAAACTGATTTTGGTGGACTGTTATACGTCGTGGTGTATTCCGTGCATCGAAATGGCTTCGACCGAATTTCCCAAAAAAGTGGCCGGTGATTATTTCAATCCCAAATTTGTATCCGTAAAATTTGATATGGAGAAGGGAGAAGGAAAAGAGATCGCGGAAAAGTACAATGTTAAAGCATACCCGACTTTTCTGCTGCTCAATGCCAAAGGACAGGAAATCAATAGGGTCGTTGGCAAATCTACGGCGGAGGAATTTATCGAAAAGGTGACTGTGGCACTCGATCCTAAAAATTCACTTCCGGGTATAAAAGCTGCTTATGAGGAAAAAAAGGGTATGGATACGGGAATGCCTTATGCGTTGGCCTTATATCAAAATTCCCAGGATCCCGGCCCAGTGTTGGATGAGTTGTTTGAAAATGCCCAAGATTTTGAGCGCTTTAGCAAAAATTACCTCGAGCTGGCACTGGGCACCACCAAATTTGGTAGTCCATTTTTCAGAAAATTGATGCTGGAAAAAGTGCGTATAGACCAGGCAATAGGTTCGGAAGTGGCCAATAGAATCATCTTTGATAAAGTCAGAAAGGATATGTATTTTATTGCCAATGAAAACGGTGCGCGCTTCAATATAGCTTATACGCCACAGGAAGTGGAGGAAGTGGCTTATACCATCTCGCTGTTAAAGTTGGATCCCAATGTGCCTGAACACCATATGCCCAAAGTCGCGCTATATGTCGCAAACAATGACCTGGATGGGATGATCCGCTACTACAACCGTTACATCGGCCGATTGCGCTCCGATGATGTTTTTAAAGGTATTTTTGATGGCATTCTGTCGAGTAAGCTGAAAAAAGCCTCCCCAGAGCAACATGCGGCTATCAAAGCCTATTTTCAGAATCAGGCTAACCGACTCAAAAAGGAATCGATGCAGTATCAAGAATATACAGATAATATTAAATAAATCTTCTCTGCGCAGCTACTGCGCAGAGAATCAATAGCATATAGGATATGGGTAACATAAACATTGGAAAATATCTGGTTGCGGTTATTGTGGCTGCTGCATTGACCGTTGGAAAAGGGAAGGCGCAAGTTTTTACAAATGATGCAAAAATCTTAGCCGCGTATGAACGCTCGGTAGATTCGTTGCTTGCGACGGACGGGACGCTGAGTATCGATTTGGCACAAAATCAATTGAAACGAGGGGGGAGTATCGTTAAAATTAATGGAATTAAACCATTCAAGCGCGTATTAAAGGCTAATGACCTTTACAAATTAGCGAAACAAGCGACTGTAATTACAGGATGCGCATACTTATGTCCAAAATGTGATAAGGTACATATCAGCGAATCTTCCGGTTATGTCATTGATCCTAAAGGTATCGTGGTCACAAATTATCACGTGATGGCCACCTATGCTTTTATGAAAGACGGCAACAAACCCAAGGGTTTCTTTGTGCGCCTGTCTGACGGAAAAACGTATAATGTGATATCAATATTAGCTTCTTCGAAAATAGACGACCTTGCTATTTTGCAGCTAGACACCAAAGGAGACGAGCTACCGGCTTTACCTTTAGCACAACGTGCGGAGGTAGGTGATCAGGTTTACGTGCTCGGTCACCCAAAGGGTATGCATTACTATTTTTCACAGGGTTATGTAAATAATAAATATATGGAGCAGACTGGAGAACCAAACAATAGAATGTACCGGGAAATGATGGCTATTTCCGCCGATTATGCAACGGGATCAAGCGGCGGGCCGGTCATGGATATTTACGGCAATGTGGTAGGTACAGTCTCTAATACAAATATGCTGTTACACAGCGACATGAATCCAAGTGTGCAAATGGTGGTGAAAAATACGGTTCCGGTTGAATCGTTAAGGAAAATAGTTTTACCGTTGTAGTTTTTTAGGGGCTTCATTTAGTTTGCCGAAGCCCCTTCATTAATAGCCTCCGATTTATCATCCAACTAGCGCCTATTCTGATAAAATTTTCTTGGTCGATCAGAAAGTCGAGCTCATTTTTAATCCGAAAGTCAAATGATATTTTTGGAAATTGAAACAAAAAAACCTAACTAAAATTAAGGTATAGGGCAAGGTAATTAAGCGTGTAAATAGAAGCGACCGTTTCAGTTGGAAGAAAAATTAAACATCTGCCTGAATGCTAAAGGTGAAACATTGGTTTTTTTCTTAAACAGTTTGTTGAACGATTGTGGATGTTCAAAACCGAGGTTATAGGCAATTTCTGCCACGGATAGGCTTGTTGTCGTGAGTTTTTCCTTGGCCTGTTCAATTAACTTATCGTGAATGTGCTGCTGTGTGTTTTTACCGGTAACTGAGCGTAGTAAATCGCTTAAATAACGGGCCGAAACATGGAGGCCCTCTGCTAAATACTCTACGGTCGGAAGCCCCTGTTTTAGGGTTTCTTCGCTGTCGAAATAATTGTCAAGCAATTTTTCCAATTGGGTCAGCAGCGCATGGTTAACCGCTTTCCGCGTAATAAATTGACGCTCATAGAAACGGTTGCTGTATTGCAAGAGCATTTCAATTTGCGACAAAATAATTCCTTGGGTATGCTTGTCGATATGCTGATATTCCTGTTCGATTTTAAGAAAAATTTCTATAATGTCTTTTTCTTCCCGTTCGGAAAGATGTAATGCTTCATTAAGCGCATACGAAAAGAAATTGTAGTTTTTTATTTTGGTAGCTAGGGGGTGGGTATACAAAAAATCAGGGTGAAATAGGAGCATGTAACCTTTTCCACATTCGACATTCATCTTTCTGATTTCGGCAATCGTTAACGATTGGATCTGCTTGGGCGCAATAAAATTCATTGTTCCTTTGTCGAAATCGTAATATTGTTGGCCGTACTTTAATTTTGCAGTTACATCTTTTTTTAAAGAAATGCTATAGAAATTTATGTAGAACTGCTCCCAGATGTCGCTTTCATCAGGTTTAATTCCAGCTACATCGATGACACTGATGAGTGGATGTAAAGGAGCGGGCAAGGACAATTGCCGATGAAATTCGGATATGGAATTGATACTATGCATCGTTTTTGTTATACAAATTTACAAAAAACAACTGCCTGTAGAGGCAGTTGCTGATTTAAAAAATTAGGCCTCAAATTGTGTTGCGATTTCTTGCCTGAATGCTTCTTTTCCGATTTGTAGTCGTCTTTCATAGAGCGCATGTGCATCTTCACCAGCCAGATAACGTATTTGGTCTTTATTGTCCGTGGCGGCTTCATACACCACATGGGCAATTTGCTCGGCCGAGGATGCATTTTGCATCATCATATCCATTTGTTCGAACAGTTTGTCTTCGATGTCCTGATAGTCGGAAGTTCGGTTCATATCCAAAGAACGGCCGGTAAAATCTGTCGCTATTCCTCCCGGAGCAACTGTTTTGATTGCTATTCCAAATTTTTTCAATTCAAAGGACATACTTTCGCTCCAGCCCTCCAAAGCGAATTTTGTCGCATGATACATGGAATGTAGCGGGAATCCCATAAATCCGCCAATTGATGTGGTCGAAATAAATAAACCACTTTTCTGTGCTCTAAAATGGGGAATAAAGGCTTGTGTAACGCGCAATACCCCCAATAGATTTGTGTTGATTTGGCGAAGGATTTTTTCATCGCTCAAGGTTTCAAAAGCGCCCATTAATCCATAACCTGCATTATTGAAAACGACATCAATGTTACTTAAAGAGATGGCTTTTTCTACAGTTTCTTTGATTTGGGCAGTATCGGTAACATCTAATTTTAATAGCGTGATGTTTTCGATCCCGGTAAGTTCGGTTTCATTTTCGGGATTTCGCATGGTTGCGATCACATTCCAACCCGCCTGCTGGAATAGTTTGGCAGTTGCTTTTCCCAAACCTGAAGAAGCTCCTGTAATGAAAATTGTCTTTTTCATCGTGTTATTGTTTGATTCCATACCACAAATGTCTAAAGAAGGCGTAGCGTACTTGTTGCCAAATTGAGCTTGATTGTAGCCAAAATGACGAAATCAAAATGTGTGAAAAAAATCATCGCCAATGGAGCGGAAAATTCATCGACTTTGGCACGATTATTTGTTGATATTCGTTATAAAAATAATGCAATGTTAAGCTGATTATTGCTCGGTTTTATACTTTTTGGCGTATTCATATTGGCGTAATTGCTGTATGTTGAAAATTTTAGAGGATCTATATTTATGCAAGAGACAATTGACGGGATAAGCGGGGAACCACATCGTTCACAGGTGTTCCGTTTAACTTACAAAGGACAGGATTATCAGCTGGTGTTGTTGAAAAAGTCTTTATCAAAGCTCGATACGGAATTGCCAATTTTGCTCGACGGAATTGAGCAAAAATTAGTAAAAAGAGGTGACTGCTGGTTTTTTGAAAACAGGCATTCGGATCAGCACTTTGCGACAGAGATTTGGCGCAATTTATCGCTTCGATATCGCCTTTGAGGCCAAAATGACGATTGTACAGCTGCCCAAGGTTGCCTAAGGCTTCGCATATGGCAATCATTCAATCCGGCTAGTGGTATGGCAACTATCAAGACCGACACCTTTTGGATATTTTGCACTACATTGATGCGTCTCATGCACAAATTCGGGTGAGATGGCTAGATTTTCACGTCCGTCGCTGTTTTTGGTCCCAACCGATACCAAGCTTTTAAATCCGCCCGACGAGTTGATAAAATTAGCTCTGTATCTTCTCCCAAATGCAGCCATTGCGTTTTCATTATAAATCATGGTTTATAAATTCTTATTTTTAAGGTTTAGCTATTCTGTTTATCATGCCCCTGAATATGAATGCTGCATTCCGAAAGCGGAAGAAAGAATGGCATGTAAAGTAAGGGGGCGATCTTGACAGGTCTAAAATCGAGATATCGCTAGCGAATAGTAATTGTTACCTGCCAAATATTAAACAATACGAGGATACGATTGGCAAAAACTGTAATTTCCCTGAAGAAATAACGTTCAAGAGAACGCCATGACTTAATTTAAAACAATAAAGATGAGAAAACATTCGTATATAACACTTCTTTTTATTGCCGTGGTCGGTAGCCTCCGTGCGCAAACGGTGACAACAAAATTGGTTCCGATACATTTAGCTGCAAGTTTTGACCGTGTAAAAGAAGCTATTCCAGATATTTCCGGCCAGTTGCTGGATAGTAAAATGCTGATCAGACCCTTAGCGAGTACAGATACTACGGCGAGTTTTGAAATTGAAGAACAGGGGATAAGCATTGAAACTCTTGTTGATAATGAAAAAGAATATAACAAATTGGTCTCAGCAGCAGCAAATGACGTTTCCAAACCAAGTATTCATATATTGTATCATTATAATTTAAAGGATAAAAAATCAAGAGTGAAGCCACCAAGAAAAATCTTTTTCTTTCCTGAGTATGGGGTAATCTGGACGTTGACCGTACGAAAAATAGCAGAAAAGGACACGAAGATTGTACTTGAGTATAAATCGCTGGCGTCCGCATTTGCGGAAAAAATTGAAAGCGAATTTAAAGGCGATCATTATTACAACAACAAAATGGTGAAAATTGCGGTCAATGACAAGCGAATGCGTACCCTAATCGAGCAGATTTTGATTAATCAAATGCATGTCGACAGGGATTATCCCGCACCGACATATCCAGCGCGCAATTAGTTATCTGTATGGTTTGAATTTCGGAAAGTAAACAGAGATTTTAGAGATTTTTTTCCTGCGCTCAGGGCCGCCCTGAAGCTCATATAGTGAGAGTCGGGCAAGCGAGCGGATGTTCGTCTATATAGCATGGGACCATTTAAATAAAACATGATGAAAATATTTTGGAAGATCGTTCAATGTTTGGTGCTTGTCGGCTTCATGATTGTCTTTGTTTTTGTAATGAATAGCTACCGCTATTTGATCTATGCGCTAATGGGCGCTTTTGCGCTCTATTTTCCGTTGAGAAAAATAATTATTGGCAAATTAAGCAATCTGGATGGCAGCAGGAAAGCCCAATATGAAGTCAACGGTAGACCCGTTAATATGCAAATGAGTAAGCTTAGTGCCTTTGTCGTTTTGTTGGTCCTTATTTATGTTATTATCGTTACCGTCTTTTCCATGAGTCCGTATTTGGAGCGGAAAGAGTTTAGCGTGACGCATTCAAGCTGGGTAGCGGTAACACCGTCCATCCTGAAATTTGTGTGTGACTTTCAGGGCGGGCGGACCAAATACGCATATCTCGATCTGGAATACCAGTTTACCGCCGATGGACAGTCCTATGGAAAAAAGATTGTTAAGGCCGAAAAGCTGTATTCATTTTTCCCAATTTGGGGAAAGCGGGGCCCTGAACAAATGCTGATTGAACTGTTAAATAGGGTAACCCAAAAAAATATAGCGAAAGAGCCCGTCTTGTATTATAACCCAAATGATCCGACGCAGCACAAGTTTTTTTTGGCGAACGATCGCTTTTATCCGCAGGGAGTAATGCTATATAATTTATTGTTTGTGTTTTCCATTGTATTTTTAATCATTGTACTTACAGCTGTTTTGTTTAATATAAAACTATAGTATAAAAATCAAATCATCTAGCCATGAAAAAAAACTTGTTATTACTTGCAATTTTTCCGCTTATGATATGCAACGGGCAAAGTAAGTCCCCAGTAAATGGATTTGTAAACAGCGTAGACCTGAAGGGAAAGGTTTGGCATGTCGGCAAAAGCCATGGGATAGATGAGCCTGGCGGAATAATATTTTCCACTGACATCTATTTATATTTTCTGGATAAAGACCGTATTCAAATGACCTATTCCCAATATACGCCAAGCGTTGGTTTTCATAGCATAACGACAAATGGAATTTATTTTATTGAACGGAAAAACGAAGTTTCTATCGTCATTTTAGAATCAAAAGAGGCATTGGACCGGAGTAAAGTTACAATAGGCGAGCACGAAGTGCAGCTTTTTTTATACGCAATGAATCGGCTCCGAAATCCCGATGAACCAGCAGTCGACATAATGACATTGCCAGAAATAAAAACGTATCGTTTTACCGTCACCAATTATTTGCCAAATGGAGATTTTAGGACTGAGCTTAACCTATTCGACGAAAGGCAGGTGACTTATCCTTTCGGAATTTACACTTTTGATGACAATAAAACTGTAAAACAACCATAATAAGCTATTCCGTTATTTATCGTTCAAATTATCCATCCCTAATTAAAATCCTCCGATTCGCTCATCTACAAGCTTTATTCGCTCAGTTTTAGCTGAATATATCCTAAAAAAAGAGTAGATTTAATAGAATTAATTTAATGGGCCAATTATGATTCGAGCAATAATAATTGATGACGAAGTGAAAGGAAGCACGTTACTTCATCATAAGCTGAAAGATTTTGCCGAAGACCTGACCGTTACGCATATTTTTAACGATCCAGTCCTTGCGTTGCGGGAGCTTGTGGCGCTCCAACCTGATGTGGTTTTTTTGGATGTCGAAATGCCCGTAATGGATGGATTTCAGTTGTTGGAGAATATCGGACAATTTGAATTTGAGATTATTTTTGTCACAGCCTATCAGGTATATACGTTAGAGGCACTACGTGCTAATGCGTTGGATTTTTTATTAAAACCCGTTGACCCCGAGGAGTTAAGCTGCGCCGTCCGCAAACTCAAATATAAGATCCTAAATAAAAGAAAGCTCGCTTCAAGTTTGACCCATCGCGGTACCGATCACATGAAAATTTCACTGCCAACCATTGAAGGTATCTATTTTGTCAAAAAAAGCGATATCATCAAGGTCGAAGCCATGAGCAATTACTCTGTATTCTACCAAGTGAACGGAACCAAAATAATTGTCTCTAAAACGCTCAAAGAGTATGAACCATTGCTGGAAATGGACAGCTTTATACGAGTAAACCGAAGTGTTATAGTCAACCTGGACTATGTATTGCGTTACAAAAAAGGGGATGGTGGAACATTGGAGCTCGAAGATGGTTCTGAAATTGAGGTCTCCTCTTCTAAAAAAAGCCTGGTCATCGAAAGGTTGATAGGTCATTAAATTGATATTATGAGATTGAGGTTCTTTATATTTTGCTGGTCAATTGTCTTAATGCTGCTATCTACTTCCAGGGCGCAACATAGAACCTATAATCTCATTCATTTTTCAGCTGAATCGGGCCTCCCGAGCAACGAGGTACGTGGACTGGCAACTGACGCACAGGGGATCGTGTGGATATCGACCAATAAAGGGCTGGCTTTTTACGATGGCAAACAGATACATCATATCCCATTTAATCAATTAGGTTTGGGCTTTACCAATGACCTGGGGAAGATTGCTATCGACGCTCATGGACGTATATGGATGGCAACTGATAATCAGGGGCTATTGTGCTACGATAAACGTAAGCCCCTGGACAAATCAATTACATACTATCCGGTGCGGCTGGATCAATCCATTCTTAAAAATGAATTGTATGAGGTCTTTGCCAGTAAATCGGGCTTGATTTATTTTGGAGGGCAAGAGATGGACCTACAGGTTTTGGATCCCAATACCCGAAAGATAAAACGGGTTGTATTTCCCTTAAGTAAAAAAGATGGTGCTCTGAACATCTACTGCATCAGAGAAGATAGTCGTGGCATACTTTGGATCGGAACGCGCTACGAGGGGTTCTTTAGTTATGATCCCCGCAGTGGCAGTATAAAAAACTTCAATCTGAATCAGCCAGATGAAAATGCGGTCTCCAGCTTTGTCTTTCGAAAAAACGAAATCTATAGTATGTACTATGATCATGATCTGGTCAAGTATATGCCTAAGAACGGCTCGTTAAAGGCTAACTTGCTTGGCGAACAAAAATGCAAAGAATTTTATGATAATGCCTATCCAGCAATGATTTTTGACCCCAACCGGGATGAGATCATTGCCGGGCATGTGTCCAAAGGGATCACGGTGTATAAACCTGAGACGGGACAGCAGCAGCAGATAAAATGGAGTGAATTATGTCCCAAATGCGAATTGCCCATCAAAGTAAATGTCATGCTCAAGACGAACAATGGATACTGGTTGGGTACTACGAATGGTCTTTTTTGGTATGAAGAGTCGATGAACAAGGTCAATCAGCTGGTTCCAGCTGATAAGGAACCCATTATCGATGTTTTTAAAATAGGAAACAACCTTTGGTATAGGACGGCATATAATTTTGGTCTATTGAGTACCGATCTCAAGAAAAAGCTATCCACTTTCTCTTTAAACGGTATAAAAATGAGTCAAATCAATGTAATTGATGGGGTTATCTATTTTTCGAGCTTCTATAATGGATTATTTTATTTTGACACCGCACAAAAACAGGCGATTCGCCCACTAAAAATCATAGGTAATAAATTCGGTTTTGATTTTGGCGACTGCAATACTGTGTTAAAAGATACCATTGATAGCAAGCTGTTTTTATGGATCGGTACTTGGAATAATGGATTATATAGATATGATCTGTCCAATAAAACGATAGTACGTTACGACAAGAGCAAAGGTTTGCCGAGCAATAAAATTGTAAATATGGGGCGGGATAACGACCAATCCATTTGGCTGGGGATGGATGGACATGGACTCATCCAATTACTGGATAAGAAAAAATTTCGCTGGCGCCAGTTTGTCCAATTGAAAGAACATGGAGGCTTGCCTTCTAATAAGGTGATTGCTTTTTCACCGGGCCATCGGGATACGCTATGGTGCAGTACCGGCGCCAGTGGACTGAGTGCAATCACAAAAAAAAATAATACCGTATTTATTCAATATTATCCGGATAAAAATGACTTTCCACACAATTTTGTCAATGACATTAAACGGGATCAATTAGGACGACTGTGGTTACGTAGCAACGATGGATTGATGGTTTTTGATCCCAGTACAAAGTCTTTTGTTCAGTTGGCTCATGGAAAGGGGATAATCCCTCCATTACCAGTCAAGACTTACGCCGTCTCGCTGGTCGATAATGATTTGATCCTCTGTACCTCAAATGGCCTTTTGCGGACGGGTTTAAAAAACCTGAATTTTAAATCCGCAGTTTTGGAAAAACCGCTGTTCAGTAAATTTCACATTGCAAACAAGGATTATAGCCATTTGTTATTTCATGGTCCAACAGTAGAGCTTCGACCCGAGGAAAATAGTTTTGCTATAGATATTTCCCATCCTGACGCCGCCTTACGGGAATATATTTTTGCCTACCGTCTGAAAGATGTAGATCCGGACTGGGTGGTTGGCAAAGAAGATCCGCAAGCTGTATACAACAATTTGCCCGGCGGAAATTATATCTTCGAAGCTAAACTGGGAGATAAATATGGACAATGGTCCCCCGAAATCGCAAGGCTCAATATTCAGCTGCAGTCGAAATGGTTTGAGACAGTATGGTTTAAGACCTTGGTCCTTTTGACAGGTATTGGTATCGTCATTGGTGTATTTTTGTTTCGACTGCGCCAACAGAAAAAGATCAATGAGATCCAATTGGCTTATACCAACCGATTACAAGATGAATTGGCCGCCAACGAAAGAAAAATCAAGGAACAGGCAAAGATCCTGGAAATTGAAAAGGAGGAGAAGCTGGAAGCTGATTTTAGAAAGAAATTAATCGAAAGTGAGCTGAAAGCGATCCGTTCACAGATGAACCCCCATTTTATTTTCAACGTATTTAATTCTATCGAAGCCTATGTCATTGAAAACGATTCAAAAAGTGCCAGCCACCTGATTCATAAATTTGCGACCCTGAGCAGGATTGTGTTGGAAAATTCCAGATCTTCTTTGGTGAAGATCAGCTCTGAGCTTCATCTGATCAAATTGTATCTGGAACTGGAGCAAGACCGTTTTGCGTATAGCTTTTCATTTGAGATACATGTCGATCCGCATTTGGATATTCATGACAAGAAAATACCTTCTATGCTGATTCAACCCCTGATAGAAAATGCCGTGCACCATGGTATCCGACACTTGGTGGACCGTCAGGGTAAAATCCGGATAAACTTGATGCAAACTCCAACATCTATACAGATCGAAGTTTTGGATAATGGTGTTGGCTTTGACCAGGCACAACAGACAAAACACCAAAACTTCAAAACCACTTCTTTTGGTTTAAAAGGGGTACACGACCGGCTGAGTCTACTTAATGATAAATCGTCAGATCGCACAGCGCTATTGACCGTAACTTCTTTACCCCAGGAGCATGAATTTAGTACCATGATCAGTATTTCCCTACCTGTCATTCGCTTGAACCAGGAAGATTGATATGCTACATAGCAATTCTGCGTAATTTTTGATGAATAATTTCTCAGCTTTTGCTCAAAAAGAAACCCTCTTCACTCATTTTAAAACGCTGTTCACTCATTCTCTAAAAATCTTGTGAATTAAATTATTCTATTTGTTTGGGTATTACAGTGGGATTAGCCCCAAGTCTACACCAATTAAGAACTATAATTTAATCAGATATGAAAACGCTATCAGTTCATCGTTTTTTTCTAGTCAATTTGATATTCGTTTTTTTGTTTGCCTGCACCAAAGAGGGCGATGTTGGTCCACAAGGCCTGGAAGGCTTAAGTGGCACAAAGATTTATACGGGTAATGCCGTTCCTGATGTAAAGCTCGGTATAGCCGGTGACTTTTATTTCCAACTGACGAATAGTGATTTTTACGGTCCGAAAACAACAACAGGATGGGGGGATCCTGTCAACCTTCGTGGCGCCACAGGTGCTGTTGGTGCTACAGGTGCTACTGGATCAACAGGTGCTCCCGGAACCCCGGGTTCTAAAATACTAAATGGCAGCACCGCCCCGGCCAGTACGCTTGGGCAGATCGGTGATTATTACCTCAATCGGAGCACGACCGATTTATATGGTCCCAAAACTGCGTCAGGTTGGGGGATAGCCCTTAATCTTAAGGGGGCCAATGGCACCAAAATCTATAATGGATCCATAGCCCCAGCGGCGAGTTTGGGCCTCAATGGCGATTATTATTTCCGCACCACCACAGGGCAACTATACGGCCCCAAAACGGATGCTGGATGGGGTATGCCAATTAGTCTGATCGGCGCCAAAGGTGCAGATGGTACTGATGGAACAAATGGAGCTACAATCCTTGCGGGTACATCTGTCCCGGATGCGGGAATCGGCAAGCTGGGCGATTTTTACTTTCGCAGCAATACAGGTGATTTCTACGGTCCAAAAACGGCTAATGGCTGGGGCAATGCCACCAGTCTCAAAGGGACAAATGGCCTAAATGGCGCGCCAGGATCGCAGATCTTGAGTGGTATTGCTGTGCCAGCAATGTCATTGGGCCGAATCGGCGATTTTTACTTCCGCACCAGTACCAGTGATTTCTATGGACCAAAGACAGCGACAACCTGGGGTACGCCTGTTAATTTAAAGGGTGCCACGGGTGCTGCGGGATCGAATGGAACAAATGGTTCGCCAGGATCCAAAATTCATAATGGTTATGGCAGCCCACAGGATACGCTCGGAAGGGCAGGTGATTATTACATCAGTATTGCTACTGGAAACTTGTATGGTCCCAAAACCACCAGCGGCTGGGGCGGTCCCATCCTAAATTTAAGAGGTCCGGCAGGGGCACAGACGGATGTCATCTACAGTGAATGGCGAAAGCTCAATAATGTGTACCAATCACCAAGTTCAGGAAATATCAGCGGCGACCTTTTTGTCGCAGAATTTAAGGACAATCCCAAGCTCCTTGACGAAGCTGCGATACTGGTCTATGTACGGGAGGATGCCGGCGAGAAAGGATCATTTATCAGCCAGCTCAATTGCACGGGCCGTCTTTACAATTGGGTTGATTACGGTTTTTCTCTGGATCAAGTCAACGCATTGATCAGAATCTTTATGACAAATACGGCATTCGATATCAGCGAAAAGGAGGTGGAGAGCAATCTACAATTCCGTTTTGTGATCATTCCGGGTAACAAAAATGCGTACGGACTGGCCAAAGCATTGCCCAAGGATTATAATCAACTCAAAGTCATGTATAAGATCGCTGATTAGCATGAAAACTATTGTCCATTTCGCAGTCGTTGTGTGTTGCTTGGGGATTCTCGGGAGCTTAAAGAGCCAGGAGCTAAGCACCATCGCCAAACAGAAACCTTTTCGGTTTGATGGAAATCTGGAATTTCGAAGCATGTTTTACCATGCATCAGGTATTGCCAACCGTATGGAGCCGCTGAACTATCTGATCAGTGGCAGTCCGACGATTTCGTTATATGGATGGAGTATTCCATTTAGCTTCACCTTGAGCAAAAAGCAGAGTTCCTTCCAACAGCCTTTTAACCAATTCGGTCTCAGTCCGACCTATAAATGGGTGACGCTACATGCCGGCTACCGCAACGTCACTTTTTCGCCATACACCTTAGCCGGACATACCATTTTGGGGGGCGGTGTGGAACTGAACCCGGGCAAATTGCGTTTTGGCTTGATGTACGGGCGCTTAAACCGGGCTACGGTCATTGATACAGCATCCATGTCTCTGGTACCTTATTCCTTCACCCGTAAAGGATTGGCCGTAAAGCTAGGCTATGGTACCAGTGCAAATTTCTTTGACCTAAACCTGCTCCACGCCAAAGATGATAGCAGTTCGGTAGCGGATCTGATTCCCAATGCTGTTCGGAAAGTGACACCAGCAGCCAATACTGTCCTGGGCTATGGAACACGCTTCACACTTTTTAAACAGCTTTATATTGAAAGTGACGGTGCGGTAAGTTTGCTCACCCGTGACATCAACTCGACCCTGTCCTTAGACTCCATAAGCGATAAGACACTCCGAAAGCTCGGTAGACTATTGGACATCAATGGGACTTCTGAATGGTTTTTGGCATTTAACGCAGGTATTGGCTATCAGGCCAAAAACTATGGGCTGAAAGTAAACTATCGTCGTGTGGAGCCCGGATTTACCTCGATGGGCGCCTATTACTTTACCAACGATGTTGAAAATCTGACTATCATGCCCAACTATAGTCACCCTTCGGGCAGATTTCGCTTGAATGGAAGCCTAGGAATAGAGCAGGACAATGTACGCTTGCAAAAAGAAGCAACCTCCAAACGTGTCATCGGTACAGCGATGGTAACAGCTGAACTGACAAAACAGCTCGGCATTGATCTTAACTTTAGTAATTTTTCCAATAATCAGAAACCCAATACGTTGCGCTTTGCGGATTCTCTTAAAATTGTGCAGACCACCAGAACCCTGGGGATCATGCCTCGATTCACCATCTCGAGCCCGAAAAGGGTGCAGATGATCTTGCTGTCGATTAATTTCAATAGCATGAATGACTACAACAGCTATTTTGACGCAAATAATTCTCCCAGTAGGGATATTAACTCGGGTCAATACCTGCTCAACTATACTTTGTCCTTGCCACTGGAGAAATTAAGTTTCAATGCCAGCCTGAGCTATACTAATCTAAAATCGACGGGCAATAAAAATAGTTATAGGGGAGTATCGGGCGGAGCTACCTACTTGATGGCCAACAATAAACTCAGCGCAGGCACTAACCTAAGTTACCTCAAGGGAAACAGCAATGGCGCAAAAAGCGATATCTTCAACGGCTCGCTCAATTTATCTTATACCATTAACAAACTGCAAAGTATCCGGGCAATGGTCTACTTTACCAATAACAATCCCGGTTCGGCCGTGACGGGCGTAAACCCTTCATTCTCGGAGACCCGGGGCGAAATTGCTTACCAATTGAATTTTGGATTATGAAATCGATCGCATCTATCAGACGAAATGTGTTGATCCTATTGGGATGTTTGCTGCTATGTGGTATGGCCCAGGCGCAGATACAGATCACATCGCACGTGTTGCCTCCTTATCTGAACCGTATTGCAGACTATTCCTCGCGGCCCGAACTGATGGTGGTGACCGTGACCAATACGTCTACAGTGGAGCTGTCCATACAGCTCACCGCAAGGGTAACTGGAGATAATGGGATTTCGGCCTGGGTAAAACCGGGCTATCGTAGCCCACGCCCAATTATTATCGGCGCGGGACAGACCGTCAATCTAAATGGAAATGACATTGCTGCCCTATTTGATATTAACAAAATTGACTATACGGGTATCAGCCGTGCAGATATGAATCGCGGGGTCGGCCTGTTAGAAGGTAACTATACGCTCTGTATCCGTGCTTTACAGTATAATACACTGGAACCGATCAGCCCAGAGCAACCATTGGGTTGTACGAGCTTCCGAATTTCGGATCTGGAGCCACCACGTATTATTAGCCCGTTTAACGAACAACGGGTCGACGTCAAAGGGGTACAGGCGCTTCCTATTACCTGGACTACGCCGCCGGGATCTTCGCCGTTTATCCAATACAAGCTACGCATTGTCGAGGTTATCGTCCCACGTAACGCAAATGATGCCTTTTTGTCCAGCAGACCTTTATTTGAGGAAACATTAACGTCAAATACGCTGTTGTATGGTCCTGCGCACCCTGCTCTTATCCCAGGAAGGCAATATGTCATGGGCGTGCAGGCCAGTGATCCAACGGGAAAATCAACGTTTCGAAACCGGGGCTGGTCTGAAGTGACCTCCTTTATGTATACGGGAAATATGATTGCCGCGCCCCAGATCGTGAGTCCGGAAAATCAAAGTGTTTTTAAGGGCGAAGGACAGTTTAAAGTGGTCTGGAACCCCATCGTCAACGCTGCGCCAACAACATCGTATACCGTTAATTTTTATACCACCGCCCCCAATAAATACACTAAGCAAAACGATGCCGCACGGCCGATGTATACGACCAAGATCGTCGGAAAAAATGAGCTGCTCTACGATTTTGTGAAGATGCCAGTCCTTAAGAAAGGAGAACGCTATCAGGTACAAGTCATTGCCAGTGATCCCACAGGGCAACAAATATTTGAAAACCAAGGCAAGAGTATCCCCGTAGATTTTGTCTTTGATGCCAAAATACACCGCGATACAACCATGATCAAAGGAAGATTGGCCTACCAATTTAAGGATGATCCTAAAGGACATGTTTTCCCGGTTGCCAATCAAAAAGTTTATCTCTCAAAAGTATATGCCCGGGTTGCTCAAGATAGCAGTGGTGTGGTGCAAAAAACAGAACTTACAGGTAATATTGCCAACTTCTTCAATCAGGAAGATGTTTTCGGAGGACAGTATGTGACGACTGATAAAGATGGAAATTTTGAAATACCTTGTTTCTTTTCGTCCCAAGATAGCAGTGGTCTGATACCTGAGGACAAATGGTCTGCCAATATAGGGAATCAGACTGCTGTGATGCCTGCCAGTATACGTTACTATCTGGAAAACATGAAAGGCAAAGTAGGCCTGTATTATAAAGTCGCGGTGCTCAATCCGCATTTTAAAGCGAGCAATGAATTGTTTTCTTTCAAATCGGGTGGCGAACAAAATGTCAACCAGATCACATTAGATGCCAATGCATATAGCCTAAAAGTCAATGTGCGAGAGATCTTCAATAACCTCAAGGGTGATTATGTTGAAAATGCCAAGATCAAAATCTATCGGCAAAAGGCGAATAAAGAAAATCCAAGCTATGGAATTCCTCGCTATGAAGGTGATCTCTTGAGCGACAAGGACTACGAGGAGGCAATCCAGGGGGATAAGATCTTGATTGCCGAACGTACAACTCCACAATTGAGCGATAAGAAAAACGGCAATGACGCATATGTGACCATCAATTCGCTGTTCCGAAATTTGCCTTCAGACAGTTATAATTATAAGATTGTCTTACTGGATGGAAGCACTGTATTGCGGGAAGTCTCTTACGGTACGATTGCAGAAGGACTTCATGTCAGCCAAAATCAGCTCAATAACAATCTTAAGCTGAATAATATAGATATGGTCAGTTATAGCAATGGAAAGTCTTTTACAAATGCTTTAAATTCAGATGAAGTAGCGACAGCAAAGGTAAAAACTGCGGCCGGAAACAGCCTCAAAGGATCCAGCAAACAAGGCAGTGCGATGGCCACCATGCCCGGAAATATCGCGGCGGCTAAGCCGGGAATTAATCTTGGAAGCAATACAGCCAAAGGCGGTTCACTTTATGGAAATGGAATCACAAAAAATATCCTCAGCAAGGACAAATGGGCAGATTATCGGTACAACGACCGTTCGGACGAGGCTTTGCTGACACTGGAAAAGGAATTAGCTGTGGCCCCGCGCACCAAATTGACCGGCAATTTAAAATATGCATATAAGAATCGCTCAGGCTTACCAAAACAGCCTTATGCAAATATGCCGTTAAAACTGGTGGTCACCTATGATTTTGTAGAATCGAAATCTACTCTTAACAGTTCAACGACCACCGCTGGCGTACAAGGGCTATTATCTCCAATAGGAAACTATTACAGCAGTGTGAATACACAGTTGGCCAGCTTTGGGTATGGAAATTTTGCCAAAACCGAAGTCGTCGATAAGGGAACATCCATTTATGGTGGCGGCAATAGTGTACAGGACAACTATAAAGTATTACAAACGGTCATGACGGATCAAGATGGAAACTTTGAGTTTGATTTTCCAAATGCGGATATGGCCGGACAATTTGTTGAGGGCACGCTCACAAGGGGCAATGGAGACCTGTTAAGTAGCCGGGAGGGCAAATTTAGACGAGTCTTCCGGTTAGTGCCTGATGTCGCTTACTATTGCGCGCCAGATGAAGCCATTGTGATACAGCCTTGGGAAAGCAAAGATATAGGATCCTATACTTCTTTTGTAAAAACCCAAAATATTCGAGTGTTGGTTGAACGTGTCGATCGGGCAGAGCAACCGCAAACTGCAACTGCTTTTGCCCAGGTGCCAGTCAATCTTTATTTTGACCTGAGCAATAAAGACCATCGTTATATGCCAAGTATTCCGGGGCTGGACAGAAACACCAAAAAGAATATCAATACTGCGACACCCAATTCGGGCTACAATAACTCTGCGGCGCCACTGGCTTCGGCAGCCTCGGTGATAGCTATCAATCAGCTCGCCACGAGCTACACGGCTAATATCGGCGCCAACTATTCAGGGCAGTCGCTCAATAATGGTGTTGTGGCTGCCTCAAGCAACCCATCCCTAGATAATCGCTATCAGCATGTACTGATGCGCGAGGGTGATCTCAGTAACAATGATGGTTACATTGAGTTTAAAGATGTGCTTCGCCCGGCTACCAGGGATGCCGCTGGCACATTGAGCTACATTTTGGAAGCAGATGATCGGGGCCGCGAAAATAATGTCGCCTTTTATAAGGACTATTTCCTGGGTAAAACACATGTATGGACCAACCGTAGGGTAGCCGCTGATGGACCTCAGGGTATTGAAGGTTTTATACCCGGGGCTGAGATTTTGTTTAACAAGGATTTTAACCCGGATGATGTGGTTAACTATAAATTCAGGCTGGTTCCTAAGTCAACATTGATCCGGGGCCGGGTAACCGACGACTTTACCACCTTGGGGGTTAAGGGTGTACAGGTCAAAGCAAGCGTGATTTTAAATGGAAAATCGTATAATAACCAGCGTTATAATTTCCTTTTTGAGGAAGTGACTAGCACCGACGATAATGGTTACTATTCATTCCCCACATTAGAAAAACGGATCGAATCTTTCAACCCGGAAACCATCAATTCAGGAACGGTCTCAACTCAGACAGCCAATCTGGTCAAAATACTGTATGCGCCGGGATACGAAAAACAGCAGGTGGACATCGGCGCTCTTGAGCCAGGATTGTCGGGGCGCCAGATTGTGCGCAACTTTGCCATTAAACCGCTGGGAAGAGGCTCTTATGGTTATGTCATGGATGCCGAGAATAACGCTCCTGTTACCGCAAGGGTCAAGCTGAAAATGAATGGAAGATGGGTGGATACGGAAGGTGCCGCAAGCAGGAAATCCGTTGGGGCAACGTTGAATCAGGCCTCAAGTCAATTTGCCCTGAACAATTTTCAAACCTTGGTCAATCAGGCTGTACGCGATAAAAAAGAAATATCGTTTGGGACCAGCGGCAGCAAGATCCAATCATCCCAAAATGGAAAAGGCGAAGTCACCACCACGCTATTTATCACAAGTAAGGCAGATCTGAATGCCGGAATTGTGGCAGCGGCCACACAGTCCAAATCAAAATTTGGAAACCGGGTCAATTTTGTTTACTCGGGAACAGCAAAGGGCGGCAATACACTGATCGCTCCGGATGTCAGCAAAGAAATTCAGTCTCTTGGTTCTGTTGGGCCACAATTGGTTATGCCATATCAGCGTTTTGAAATAGACCTTCCAACGCGACCTGACTCCATCATGATCTTGCCTTATGATCCTGCTTATATGCCGAGAACTGTGGCTGTATTCGCTCAGGAACCTCATACGGATCTAGGGGATTTCAAGCTGACCCGCAGAAAACACCGCATCAACATTGTCGTCAAGACCAGCGATGGTGCGCGGGTGACTAATGCCAAGGTGTTTATTGAAGGTGCCGGTGATGATTTCAAACGAACGAATATCCAGGGCGAGGCGCGGTTTGAATTTGTCAATAATTCGAAGACTAATTTCAACGTATTTGTAACCAATGACATTGCAAAATATAGCGCTAAGGGCAAGGACAATAATCCAGATGAACTTGGTGGAATCGGTCCACAGGGGACCATTGCTTTTATGCCTACCAGTCTCAACAATGTCAATAGTGAAGATGATCAGGTCCTTCGTACAGTGGTCGTCGAAGTGGAGCGGGCCAATCTTCTCCACGGTAAAGTCAGCTTAGCAGCAGATGGAACGGCGCTTCAAGGAGCACGTGTCTATCTGGAACAGGGGGCAGGTGCGAACTCCGAAAGTGAGACCGAGACCGATGTTAATGGTAATTATTCCATGTTGGTTCCGCAGCTAAAATCGGTAAGTCGATCGATAACAGGTAATTCGCTGAAAATCAAGGTGACGGCCAGTTACCATGCGCAAAGCCGCACTTTTGTTGGCGAGAGCAAATCGATCAGCATTCCAAAAGATAGCAAGGAGCAACAGCTGGATTTTCAAATAGATGAACTCCGCGATATTGACATCAGTCAGTTATATGGATTTAACGTTCGAATCAATAAGTTGGAGCAACAGAACGATGGGGGATATCTCGTTTCTGGTAACCTGGTCGACCTGCCGTTAAACTCGGACTTCAGAGGCGATAACTTTGCCGGTCAGGAGCCGAACCTAACGTTTAAAAATATCGTCCTTAAGAAATCAGGCTTTGTCAATAATCGCCAGATAGCGAAAGCGGTGCCGGTAGCAGAAAGCATTGACCTGTTGGAAAAAAATATCCGGGTGGCTGCATTTTCGTCATTCAAAGCACAACTACTGGGTACCGACCAATTTATCCGCCTACGACGTGGTGAAAATGATACGACAGGTTCGATCATGGGGAAAGTTCGCATTATCGACAACTCGTTCAATTTTCCTAGCAGTTATATGACAATTAGCAATCAGGATTTTTACCTGGGTAATTATGCTGCGGAAAGTGCATCTAAAATGAATATTGAGGTCTTCAAATCAACTACAAATATCAAAGGACGGCGGTATGCGATCAGCAAAGACCTGGGTAGGGCGATCGAGTTCAAGTATCTGGGTTTTGAAGGCGAAAGTGGCATCCAGGGAGCTAGGGAATCCTATATGCAAAATGATAGCATTCATCTTTTCCTTACTTTGAAAACGACGATACAGGGCAATATTCCTTTGCGTATAAATGCGGGACAGGCCATTATTACCAAAGATATGCTGTTACCGGTGCGGAGTCAAGAGCCTCTGGAATTTCAGCTGGAAAAATGGAAGGTGCAAAGCAAGTCATGGGTGTTGGCCCCTAACTCTGGTGGCATCGTGCTGAATGATGGTAAGATATTTACCAATAAGGCGGACCTGAATATGCGGAAAATGAGCATAATCCCAGGCGAGCTTATTTTTGACAAAAGCGATAATATCTCACAGCAATTGACTGTGGGTGGCAAGGCGAATATACCGCTGCACCTCAATCCGGGTACAGAACTTGTATTCTCCTATGACGCGGACGTAGGCAATATTCCCGGAAAAGGGCATTTTAAATTTACCCTACGTAATGACAACGGGGAAGCTGCATTTTTGGAAAAACTTCCAGGAATGACGCATCGGGGGGATCGCATTCAAATTGGATATATGGCGGTATTGAGTAATGATGAGGAAGTCTTTGGCTTTAGTCAATCTGCCAAAGCGATTACTTTGCAAAGTCAATTATCCTTTACTCCAGGTTCCTTCTTCAGTAGACCGGATGGACTTACGATGAATGGTACTGTCAACTTGCACTTGCCCAAGTTGTTGGACAATATCAATGGCACTATTAGTTATACAGCAGGCGAATCCGGTACACCTCAATTATCCATTGCGCCATTGAGCTTCTCTTTTACCGGCGATGGAGGAACGCGCTTTAAAACTGTTGCGGCAGCAGGAGGACAGCTGTTTGGTGGTCGTGGATTAGGGATTGCGGGGATGATACAGATGCCGGGAACGGATATCGGCATCAAAGCGAATCTCATCAGCATGGTCACATCTTCAGTTCAAGGAACCGGAAACACTGGCGGAGTCGCTGGGGATGCAAAAGTTTTCGCAGAACAGGTTGCTTCACAGGCAGCGGACGAGGCCAAGAAGCAAGCGGAAATCGTAATTGGAGCGTATCGGAAACAGGGAGAGGAATATGCTGCACAGCTCCTGGATGAAGTCATGCAGGATGAAAATGTGCGTGAAAGCCGGGAATTTATTGAGAATCAACTCAAGAGTGCCAACAACACCTACAACGAGCTGATGAAGCTGGGTGAAGACGGAAAACAATATTACGATCAGATCGCTGCTAAAATGCGACTGGCAGGTGCTGGTATGAATGCTGTCAATTCTATGATCGATGGTAATCCTATTGGCGGATTTCTGCAGCTTAATGGGGTTTTGCGTGGCGCTTTAGGTATAGATATTGTCGATGTGGCCAAGCAGAAAACCAAACAGGTTGCCATGCAGGCTGTTAAAGCAATTCAAGAGGAATTACCCGTTGATAATCTGGCTGATGGTATGGCACAGAATGGCGGTGGTTTCTCAGGAGCCAAATTTGATTATGACTTTAAAACCGGACGTATGTTTGGGGCACTGAGCATGCCAAGATTGGTGGCAGGAGCTGTTATCCTGAGCAAGGTAGAACTTGAAATGCTCTTTGAAAAAGAAGGCTGGTATTTCTTTGCCGGTGCAGATGTCCTGGCGCCGGTACCGCTGATCTTCCCCTTGGCTGTGGGCATTGGCATTGGAGATCATAATGTAGTCACGCCACAGATGGAAGCGAAGTTTACGAGCCAGTCTTACGTCAAAAAACTGCCGCGTATATTTAAGGAAAATGGCTTCCATGGATTTTTATTCACTGGAAGGAAGGACATTATTCCAGAGACGCATTTTGCGGTCAATTTTGTTGTAGCCGATTTTGAGGTGGGTTTTGGTGCAGGCTTTGATGCGCGGATCTATGGCAGCTTTAACAAGGCAAATCAGGAGATCGGAGTCGGAGCGATGCTATTTGCTCATGCTTACGCGAGAATGGCTGTCTTGGGCGGTGTCTGTGGCGTGAGCGGCTCGGTGGATGCGGAGGTGGGCGTAAAGGCTAAATTTGCCAATACTGGTGGAAATCCGAGCTTTCAAGTCATGGGCTGTTTCTCGGCCAATATTGGAGCGCGAGTCTGGTGTACCTTTGTGGATGAAAGCGTCAACATCGGTGTCATGGGCAAACTGACCCTGTGTGCTGGCTCCAGTTGCAATAAAGGTGTTGAATTTGAATTTACCAGAAATAGTGGATCTTGTAGCAAAGATCCGGACTTCGATTACTAGAAAACGGAATTATGAAACGTATTGTATGGCTTCTTTGGTTATTGCTTTTAAGCATTCCGCTGTATCCGCAGCAGGCAAAAGTGACAATGATTGGCACACCAAAGGGAATTTATATTGATGTCAATGACCTGGAAATGGCCAAGAAGGGCTATGTTGTGCTCCGTAAAGGATCCGGGGAGGACGAGTTTGCGCTGATCAGGCACATTGTCGCCCTCCAATCCATAGCCTCTGTACAGCAACGGATAAAAGAGCTGCTGTTTATTTTTCCAGAATCGGGGAGCCTATCCGATAGTTTGGCGCAAAGTTTATGGCAAGCCTGGGAGGATCCCCTGAAACAACAGCAATACCTGAGCTTGCAAATTCCCCAGATCCGAATCGGATTTGGTCTGGGACTTATCGATACCACTGCAGTATTGGGTAAAGATTATAGTTATAAAATTGTCGCTGTAGATGGCAGTGAATATAATGCCAATATGACCTATCGTCTACCCAAAGTGGATTTCTCAGCGATCAAAAGTATTGAGGTTGATCCAGGTGAGGCGTTTCCGATTCTCCGTTTTAGATCTGCAATTGGCCAGGCCGCACCACTGTTTGACGTGTATAGGCGAGTGCGGGGCTCGGGTTCTGAGTTTAGACCGGTGTACAGCACGCGGGGTATCAGTGGCAATAGCCAAAATGATTCGATTATTTACTACCTGCAGGATACGACTGCATTGCAATCTGTGCGATATGAGTATTGTCTGATCGGCAAGGATCTTTTTGGCAATCTGGGCACAAGTTCGGATACCGTTAGTTTGCAGGTCGGTGGCTTCCGAAACATCAATAGAGGGTTCAATGTCCGAACGGCAGCGATCGATGGTGGGATTAAGATCTATTGGGAGCCTCTGGAGCAACGCTATGCCTTACAGAATATTCTCTTGTACCGGAGCGATAATTACGATACAAACTATCAACTGCTGGCTACTGTTCCTGTGACAGATACAAGCTATATTGACCAGTTCGTTCGCGCTGGAAAAAGTTATTATTATCAATTGGTCATGCAGGGCGAATCTGGTGTTTCCTTTCCGACGGCACGGGTTTCGGGGATTGCGACAGGCATCGTCAATATCTTGCCGCCGACCCGTGTTCATGCCTATATGCAGGAAAATTTGCCAGCGCTGGACTGGCAGCATATGGACAGTATTAATGTGGCCGGCTTTTATATTTACCGAAGTTTTGATGCAAACGGAAAACTGAGCCAAATCAGCAATTTTATTCCCTATCATGCGGAGCAACAATCTTATCACTATCAAGATAGCTCGGCCACGATCGGCGATGTGATCAGCTACTATGCGATTGCGGCCGTCTCGCATACGCAATCACTGAGCCCCTTGTCTGAAGTCGTAAAACTGTCCATCCCCAAAGGAGCTAAAATGGAGATCGCCGCCCCAAGACAATTGCGTTATCTCTGGTTGGACAGGGAAAGGGTTTCCATCACTTGGTACGATATGGAAAAAATCTTAAACGGCGTCAATTATTATCAGGTCTATCGGAAGTCAAAAGACGAAATTTCATTCCCCACAAGCGTATTTGCAAAGGTGGAAACCAATGAATTTGTGGATACTTTAAGCCAAGCCGGTTCTTATGATTATGCGATACAAGTGGTGATTGATTCGGCCAGAACAAGTGCGCTGAGTAGTGCGATCCAGGTTGAAAAAGTAGTTGATAAGCCCTTAGCTCCTTTAAAAATTCGGTTATATATGGTCGATGATTCCAAGTTGCTTATTCAGTGGGATCGAAGTGCAACAGCGATGAAGGCTTACAATATCTACCGGAGTGCCGGCAAAGCTGATCCGGAATTGGTGAAGACAATACCAGGAAGTCAATTTGAATATCTGGATGCGGAGATTAAAAAAGATAATATGTATTACTATTTTGTCACCTCAGTCGACAGCAATAGTATAGAAAGTGAGCGCAGTCAGTTAGTTTTTTACGGGGAATAATCTGGCGAATTTACATTGGGCCAACGTATATGGACACACTATTGCGCTCCGGGGAGCGGGGATGTTATCATAGCCGTCTTTGCTGGATGTCTTTGCCAATGTCGTCGCTAGAACGCCTTAAATCCCACCCGGATCGCTTTCAGGCCGATCAGCCCCTGTAGATCTTCGACGTCAAATTTCTCGATATCATCCTGCAATAAGCCTTTGTGCTGAAGTAAATTGATATAACCCAAGTATTCTGTCTCTTCGTGTAGATGCGAATAGACAACCACCAATTTCCCCTTTTGGGTAATGCGTTCTGTTGATCCTTTGATCTTCGCTTTGTCGATACGTTTTTTTGCGATCTCATAGCGTACATTGTAGGACCCGTCGATATCAAACTGTTTTTCGTCCATTTTGAAACGGATGGAGATCGGAGTTGCAAAGACGAGAATTAGCGAGGTAACCTCCAGCTGATGTGGTAGTTCAGGCTGGAGCACTCTAAACTGACTTTCCATTTCACACATGACCTGCAGTTGCCATAAGCGTAAATTTTTGAGGTAATAGAGTTCAAAGTTTTTGTCCGGTGCAATGGACGCTCCTATGTACATGTTATGCTCGATACCATCTGTTTTGTAGCGCTCGTAATAATGAGGAAAGTATTCTTGTGCTTCCAGTTGTTTTTCATCAAGAATAGTCACCAGCTTTTTATTGATCAGAGTGATGGAGTCGTCATAATCACGACGGGCCTCGTAGAAACCACCTATACCGAGATTTATACGGTCGAAATAGGCATTGATATCAGCAAGAACCAGGCTATCTTTATTGTTTTTTCTAAAATTCTCGAGAATAGGATGCATATCCATATTCATCTGATCCAGCATGGTCTGTTCGGTATCGGTTGACAATGAGAGGTTAAGTGCCGCAAGATTACGTTGGAGATCAAAGACTTTTTGTTCAAACAAAGGCAGTTTGTGCGTCTGATTTATCTTGGTGAAAAGTGCAATAAGATCAGTTGTCTGATGGATCAAATCCTCCTTTATCGCGTGATTCCGGGATTCGGAGGAACCTTGAACATCAATCTGCCCATAAAGCGGATAGACGTTTTCAAATACTATTTCCTGAAGACTATAATCTTTTCCAAAAGCCCTGTTATTGAGATAATGTATAGCCTCCTCCTGAAACCGCCATTTGACACTCGGATGAATAGAGGTATATTCTCTTTGGATAACTGCCTCAATCTGGTTTTCGGTTTCGGAAAATGCTTTAGAGACCTTGTCTTTGATAAAGGGTAAGATGAAGTTGAGCTTATTGGCATTGACCGAATTCAGCGCACGGATTTTGGACGAAGACATTTCCAGGATACCTAGAACCTTGTCCTCCTGGATAAGTGGGGCAAATATAAAACTCTTCACCTGCTGCTGTTTGAGCTTGTTGATAAAGAATGATTTTTTGGGGTCTGCAACGGATAACTTATCGATATCAGGTACCACCAACAGTTCTTCCTTAGTCAGCATGCTTTCTAGGGTTTCATTGCACAGCATTTCTTGGCATTCAGCTATGGTCGAATCATATAACAGGTGGCTGTATAGCTGTTTTTCTACAATCCGAAGATTGTACTCTTCCCGTACTTTTTCAAAAGAGGTCAATCCAATGCGCAGGTCAGCTATTTTGTAGATAGACCGGAATATTTCCTGAATTTCATCCAATTGCACTTTGGCATCATCGCGCAACAGGTTACTCTTGAAGCTGGATACAGCATTTTCAGTTGTTGCATCAAAGAGGGTCATAATCGAAAAACCTTTCAAGATCCAACTGTTTTCGGGGAATTTGGATTTCCACAGGGCAATATCCGAAAAATTATCAATCAGTTCGATGATATCTTCCTGCGAAAGGGGTACTGCCCGCTCAGTGGGAATAATATCCATAAAGTCTGCGTTGAACAGTACCCGATAATGGTGCATGATATTATTTTTGTCGGGGATGTCCAGGAAGATGGGCGCATCCATCGCATCAACGGGAATACCATAGTACATACTGATGATGACGCAACAATTTAATATATAATAGCTGTCTTCGGAGACATCCCGGAAGCTGAAGGTGTAATGGTCGCCGGCATCGCTGAGGATCTTTGCCAACCGCTCAGTATGATTAAAGGTGTGCAGATGAAAGGGGATCGTAATGGCCTTAATTTCGTTTTTTGTCAATGAATACGGGAATAGATCCGCCAACAAAACCTTAATCACAGACTCATAGCGTTGTAAATCGGCTACTTTTTCAATACCTTCGGTAAGTTCCGGATATTTTTTGATCTCTTCCAGCAACGAGCGCGCATAACTAGCCTGAAAATCGACTTCAGACAATGCTGTCTCTTCCAAAGTGGGGATAATCTTGTGGAATGCGATCAGGGTCTTAAAAGGACTGGTACTAAAGCTGAAATTAAATTGCATAGCGCTTTTTCTGACTAAATTAGATTATTGTTGGAAGACAGACAAAAGTATAAAATTATCGTGTATTGAGCAGTTATTTTTTAACAAATGGCATTGCTTTTACATCCGGAACAATGTCCTGGCTCCGTAGCTATTGAGATATGCGAGCATTCTTTTATTGCATTTCGTCAATAAAAAAGGTAAATTTGGGCCTGTTTCTCATACAGTTGCAAGAGATAGTTTCATAAAATATATAAGGTGAAAACAGCATTATGTTTAGGCATCGTGATAAAGGACGAAATTATATCCATAATGTGCAGTTAGCTGCATTATTATCCATTGTAGCTGGAGTAGTAAATATAGTAGGAGTACTTTCCTTCAAAACACTAACAACAAATGTTACAGGTCACTTTGCTTTTTTTTCGGAAGAGCTTTACCTCAATCACTACCTTTTTGCCCTGCTCAGCATACTCTATGTAATTTCCTTTTTGTTAGGGGCATTTGTCGCCAACACGGCAATGGAACTCACATCAAGGGGAAGAGCACATTTTTCATATAGTGTACCCATCAGTATTGAAATTATGCTGCTTACATTTGTTTCGTTTTTTAATTTCCCCGGTGCCAATAGTTCTGTCTGGCTGTCCTGCACGCTTTTGCTCGCTATGGGATTGCAAAATGCGCTAGTAACAAAGATATCTGGCTCCGTCGTTCGCACAACACATTTAACTGGCTTGTTTACGGATTTAGGAATTGAATTGTCGCAGGTAATTTTCTATAAGAAAACAAATGAACGCAAGCGTTTACGACGAGGCATTCTCCTTAAAATTATCATCATTGGAGGCTTTTTCTTTGGTGGTATTATAGGTGCATTTATATACGGTTGGCTGGGGAGAAAGACCTTACTGTTGCCTGTAACCGCTTTGCTGATTGCGCTTTGTTATGATCGTTTACTGCTCGGACTTTATAGGCTAAAGCGAAGGCAACAAGATCATACTGGTAAACCAAGCGGAAGTTCTAAGTGAAAAATACCCTAATACGCTGAACTATTTTGTTTGGCTTTGGACTGGCATTGACAATTCCAAAGCAGGCGGGACTTGATACGTAACCGATAAAAAAGACCGAACGTACAAAAGTCATGACGGTAGCCTAGTATATTAATGCCTTTGCTTTACTGCTCCAATTGGTATTATCTCATTTGGGAGTGTAACTCGAACTATGTCATGGGATTAAAACGGTGTTTTTTCACAAAAGCAGGCATACATCATTCCCCCATAAGCAGATTTTAGTTCAGCCATTTTTGTAATATTGTTATAACCTAATTTAATAAATAATCTCTTTAATTCTAAAAAGGCTATCGGATTGGGTACCCATCGGTTAGCAATGCTTTGTTCATATTCAACTATTATAAATCGTGGTGTAGATGCAAAATACTTTTCTAGTTTAGTGATAAGATTTCCTTTATCCTTTACGAAATGTAAGGTGTTTGCCATAAGTATGCCGTCTAAAGTTGTAATTGGTAAATCATCCGAAACAAAATCGGCTTTTTTGAAAATCACGTTGATTTGATTGCCCATTTTCTCATTAAGCGTATACAGTGTTTTGTCGATACCAATAATACTGCTTTGCGAAGGCAACATGTTTGCCAAAGCTTCTGTAAAAACACCACTGCCACAACCCAAATCAGCCCAATGCTGTGGTACAGATTGGGCTGAGAATTGTGAAAATGATTGTAATAATTTCGTATATTTATCCATTAATAAATTGCCTGTCCAATATCCAATCGTTCAAATTTTCCTTCTGTATTTTGATGAAATTTAAAGTAGGTTTTGAAATCGCCCCAGCTTTCTGTATGAAAATTTCCATAGATATCCAACCCATTATTTTCAACCTTATCAATGCTTGTAAAACGTTCGTGTCCGCAAGCCTCTTTTACGAAATTTGAAAAATCACGAGAACTGCCATCATCAGTCAACTTGGGATTAGCAATGAAGAAAGATATAAATGTTTTGCTATCTCCATCTTGCCACATTTCCAAAGCCTGTTTAACTTTTTCGTTTGTAATTTTTGATAAATCCATATTTTCTGATTGAGCATCGTTAATTAACAGTACAAACAATTTGCCTTTGTCATTGTTTTAGGATTACTATCTTGTCGTATAGCCACCATTTGCAAAAATGGTTTGACCTGTAATCCACCAACCATCGGTTACTAAAAACTCTACTAACGGTGCAATATCTTTAATATCTGTTAAACCACCTAAAGCTGAAGCCGATTTGTGATAAGCAACCGCTTCTTCGCTTTCTTGCCCATAGAAAAACGGAGTATCCATTGGTCCGGGAGCAACCGCAGTTACAGAAATTCCACGATCTCCAAATTCTTTGGAAGCTGCCCTGGTAAAATGTTCTACAGGCGCTTTCATTCCTTCATAGGTAGAATAAAAACCTGTGTATGCTGCCAACAATGAAGTTACTATAGTACAAATTTTCCCGTTATCATTCAGTTTTTTACCTGCTTCCTGAATAAAGAAATAAGCTACTTTCGAATTGATGTCACTCATACTGTCGTATTCTTCTTCTGTAGTATCTACAAAAGGTTTTTTCAAAACCTTTCCAACGGTATTGATAGCAATATCAATTCCTCCGAATTTTGCCAAAGCTTCATCAAACAGCTTGGTTATGTTTGTTACATCGGTAAGGTCGCCTTGCACCAAAATGGCTTCGGCTCCTGCAGCTTGCACGTCTGCCAATGTTTTTTCGGCATCGGTTTTTGTACTCTCGCTGTTATAATGAATAACTAATTTTGCCCCTTTAGCTGCAAAATCGCGGCTCAATAAGCCACCTAAGTTTTTTGCACCACCTGCAATTAATACTACTTTTCCGTTTACATCGTTTCTTGCCATAATTTAATTTTTTTGTTTCAACAAAGTTCTGAAATGCAAATAGGTATATTATGGTGAACTTTACGGAACTTTTACTTTTTCTTTATTCTCTTTCTAAAACTACCTGGTGTTTCACTTGTCCATTTTTTAAAAAACTTGGAAAAATTTGAAGCATCGTATGTTAATGTCATCGCAATTTTAGCGATAGAAACATCGCTATTGGCCAATAGTTCTTTTGCTTTGTCTATAATTTTAGCATCATAAAAATGACAAGGGTGATTGCCTTTTTCTTTGTGAATGGTATCTGTAAGATGATTATGTGATACAGCAAGCTCACGAGCTATCTGGTTCAACTCCATAAATTCTGATGCGTTACCATTAATCACGTCATCAATGTGTTTGTCTAAAAAGTCGAAATATTGCTTGGTAATTTCTACACTGCGTTTTTCTTCTTTATTTAATTTCTCTTCCATTACACTTTTTAGATTGATATCAACAAATAAAATTCAGCAAACAAAAATAAATAAACACGGTGAGCTTTACGGATTTTTATTCGATGTGACTTGAGCATATATTCTGTAGTGATATCAATACCTGAATGATCTAATAATTTCGAAAATTGTTCTATCTGCATACGGTTGTTTAATGCAATTGGTAATAGTTCCTGTCTTTACTTGTCTTGTCTTAAACTTCTAGCTGGTTTTTAATCTGCAAAATTATATAGGATGACTACTTTTTGAGTGGGTTATACTCTAATAATACCACGCCATTTGATAATACTTTATGATCAGCTAGTTCTAAATGGAAAAGATTAAAATCTTCCGGGAAAAGAGAATCCCCTTTTCCAATAGACACAGGAACAATCACCAACTGAATTTCATCAATGAGACCGGCACTTAATAGTGACTTTACAAGTGAAATACTGCCCCATATAATTATGTTTTTTTCTTCGTTCAGCTTAAAAGATTTAACGAAGTTGACGGCGTCTTCTGCAACCAGGGAAATATTTCCGTAGTTACCCCAATGTACTTCTTTTAATGAGCTGGAAAAAACTATTTTTGGAATCCTGTTCATAGCGGAGGCAACCTTGCTATTCTCGCCGCCAGCATCTGGCCAATAGTTCGTAAACATTTTGTATGTTTCCTTGCCAAGAAGAATAAAATCAATACTTTCTATAAGTTTCTCCTGATAAGGTATTAATTCATCTCCGACCATATTATAGGTGCCATCAAAAAAAACTGTGGTTTTTTGTCTATCGGCACAAAAACCATCTACAGATATAAATTCCTGAACAATAAGTCTTTTCATAATCCACATTTTTAGAACATTACTAACGGTATCTAGGAGCGATCTTCAAAAGGTCAGTCGCCCATATTATTGACAGAAGCAAATTAGAGACATTTCTTGCCATCAGAGTTTTCTTATGGCAAGAAATGTTATGCAATGCAAAATTTACGAATCTGACTTAAATTTACAGCAATCCCAACGCATAATTAAGGGTTGGGATTTGTATTAAAATTATTGATTGGAAATCAGCTTTTGTCTGAATTTAACCAAATGACTTTTTGGGTTGATTCATGTTGCCTGCCAATAATATCTCGATAGAGATCAGGTCGTCTGGCATTGATATAGCGATGTCCACCTGCTTGTATCAATTTCTCGGGTGTTATTGTTGCTGTGACAAAACTATTTTCAAATGTTCGGCATTCGGCCAAAATATCCCCGAATGGATCTAAAACCATGGAACAGCCATTTTTTAACTGATCATCATCCATACCAATAGGGTTTGAGAAGACTACATATACGGCATTGTCATAAGCGCGTGCCGGCAGCCATTTCATTAGCCAGCTTCGTCCTTTCATTCCGTCAAATTCTAAGCGCAAATTGGTTGGATCGTTTTCTCGGTTTAGCCAGAGCTGGGGATCAACAAAACCTGCTCCGGGTCTGGATGAAGGTGTACACATGGTGACGTGGGGCATAAAGATAATATCGGCACCCAACAATTTTGTTGCTCGCACATTTTCAATGACATTGTTGTCATAACAAATCAAAATACCGCATTTCCAACCCTTAATTTCAAAAACCGTATACTTTTGACCTGGGTTCAAATGCGGATTAATAAAGGGATGTAACTTGCGATGTTTTGCGATAAGACCATTTTTGTCAACACAGATATAAGGTTTAAATAAATTGTCATTTTCATCCTTTTCAAACAATCCGGCAAAAATGATAATGTTATATTTAGCTGCTATTGCGATCAGTTTTTGCGTACTATCGCCATCAGGAACGAGTTCGGCAATAGCCAGCATCTGCTGCTTATCCAAATTTCTTGCAAAGGTATAACCGGTGACCGAGCATTCGTGAAAGGCAATTACTTCGGCTCCCTGACTCGCAGCCTCCCTTGCAAGTTGTTCAATAATAGCCAGGTTATAAGCTTTGTCCGCACTTTTATGCTCAAATTGTGCAGTTGCAATTTTTAATTTGTCCATAGTACTGTGAATTATATATAGACAAAGTTATTTGGCGGGCTTTAAATAAAATTGTACAAACCCGACATAGGCTCAGGCCTATCTTTAAATTCCATAAAATTTATGGCCAGTTTTGTTGTGTTGTTCAAATATTCAGAAGGTGTTATACCCGTATATTTTTTAAAGGCTCTAATGAGATGAGACTGATCGAAATATCCACCTTCATAACAGATTGAAGTCAAATCCTTTTCAGCTGGTTTATTGCGAAGCAATTTCAAAAAGGAGTGAAGCTGTATGATATTAACAAATTTTTTTGGACTCATTCCAACCTGTTGGGAAAATATCCTTTCCATATGCCGTTCTGTATAACCACTATAATTGGCCATCTGCTCAACAGTTACCAACCCTTTTTGACGGTTTATGTATTGTAAAAGAGCAGAGAGTACCTGCTGGCTTGAGCTTTTGTTTTGAACGACCAAATTATAAAAAAATGTATTTAACGCGTGGACTTTCTCATCTGTCTTTTTTAAATAACCAAGGCTTTCATATAAAGTTACAGCTGGTTTTCCAAACACATCTTGAGTAAGAACAATCTGGTCTTTTAATTCATGAGCCGAAATCCCAAGTAGCTTATGAAGGCCATCGGGCTGGAATACAATAATAATAAAGGAAGTTTGCTTGTTGAGAGCTAGGTCTCGAAAATGACTTATCTGGCCATATAAAAATGAATGGGGTAGATGTTGGCTTTGATTCACGGAAAGAAAACCTTGATCTAAAAGAAATACCATCCCAGTATTGCCGTCTGAAAATAAACGTAGTTTTTTATGTTGATCAACGCTACTTTCTAAAAAAAGATAGTGTTTGATGTAAGGAAATAAAATCTTAGGGGGAAGTATCTGCATAATCAAACTTATGAACTGACTAAGCTCAAATGTACAAAATTCTTATATCTTGATAAATAGCCACCCCATCTTTTCTGCGTGTTCTGCTGCCGAAAAGCTTCATGAACTGGATGATATGCACAATGAATTGGAGGTAACTATACGATCGAATATCAATCCTCGTAGTGGCTCGTTTTTCTGTTGGTATTAAGTATATTTTTGAAAGACAGTATGATGCTTAAATCAGTTAGGTGACAATTAAATTTATTTGATTCTTTATTAGGTAGTTAATTGGCACAGGATTGTTACATGTGAAAAAAAATCATAAGTTTGTCGCTTTAAAATTTATAATTTCTTCAATTTATGCTTTTCATTTATACGCGTTACGAATATGTTTTAGGAAGCAAAGATATCATTGCGACTTTAAAAAATGACCCGAAACCGCAGCGTTTCAATCTTCATATCATTACACCTGCGACCAAATTTTTAGGGTTTCCAGTCGGAGGTGGCCTAGTAAAAATGTCTCGGTTAGTGAATCAGCAAGGACAGGTTATTCACGCTAGAAACTATTCACCTGAAATAAAAGAAGAGGTAAAAGCATTTAAGAAGACACTAAAAATTCCATATTTCAAACTCTGGAAGGGATATTTGATTATTGCTTCAATAGCAATTGTTGGATCTATCGTCTACGGTATTAAACTCAATTCAGATGGAAAAAAATACCGCAACGAAAAAGAAAATCTTGTTAAAGCAGCACAACAATTGCAAACAGGACAACTTTACGGCGCCAGTTTTTTTACTGATGCAGAAGGAAATAACATCCAAGGATTGCCAGCTGGTTGGGTCAAAATTATAAAAATAGAAGGCGATACTATTTTTGTACAACGTTCTAAAAAAATGTCAGATCGCGCTATGTTTGAAATGAAAGATTTAGAATCCATTAAGCCCATATCCGATGCAGACTGGAATGACCAAATCGAAAAAATGAATTATCCTTTGTTTAAAGAAGCTGCCAGCAATAAAAACTTAACAGGCATAGATTTATCATATATTGGTGAAGGCCACGATAAATATTCTGGAGTTATTATGTCGTTTAAGGGGGTTGAGTAATTGATTTTGAGAGATCAACAAAAGAAAGAATAAGAAAGAAGAGATCGGGATGACCTTCTTTTGGTGGCCAAAAGTATTTGTGTCCCATAGTTATATTGTTGGAATAGAATCAAACGGTAGCGTTTATGAACTGGACAATGGAGATATTTTTACGATCCGTTCAAGCTCTTAAATCAACCTCTCACAGTATTCAGGAGATCGTGCGGATATCCTAGGCTAATTGCGCTTACTGCATCTAGTTCGCTCAATTCATCAGTTGTCAGATTGATTTCAGCAGCTTTAATATTTTGCTCAAATTGATTGATATTTCGGGTTCCCAGTAGTGGGAACCCCTCCTTTGATAGATTCCACGCAAACGCAATTTGCCCAGGAGTAGCATTGTATCTTTTCGCAATTGATAACAGTACATTAATAATAAGTTTGGTTTTTTCGTCTTCTGTATAGTTAGCAGCAGTCGTATGCGTGATGCGCCCCGCTTCTCCGTTTCTATATTTAGCGGTTAGCAGTCCGCCAGCCAGCGGAGAATACATCATCACGCCAAGACCAAATTCCTTTGCCATCGGGATCAGTTCCCGGTCTGCTGTACGCTGCAATAAATTATACTCAATTTGTAATGCAGTAAGTTTTGTTGAAGCTGTGATAGCCGCTGCTTTCCATGCTGGAAAATTCGTCAGACCTGCATACAATATTTTTCCTTCTCTGATCAGGTCCTGTAGCCCCATGGCTATTTCTTCCAAAGGAGTCACTCCGTCATCGTAATGAGGCATATAAATATCAATGTAGTCTGTCTTCAACCTTTTCAGGCTCTGTTCAACAGCCTGGCGCATGGATTTGCGGTTATTTCCAAAATTGCTAATGGCAGGTTTGGGTTCGCTGCTTCGGGTATATTTTGAACAGATAATAAAATTCGTTCGCTGTCCCTTTATGAAGCTGCCGACTATTTCTTCTGCCTCTCCGAATTGATAAACATCTGATATATCAATAAAATTACCGCCGGCTTTTGCGTAAGCTTTTAATATTTTTTCTGATTCCTGCGGATCTGCTCCATAGCCTTTTCTTGTTCCAAAATTGGCGGCACCCAATATTATTTCACTTGCATAGAGTCCCGTTTCTGATCCAAATAACTTGTATTTCATATTTTTATATTTACTTTGCAACAAAGTTAATGGCCAAAATTGGCTATATCAATTACGGATAAATTTATCTATACACAAGTTAAAGCTTGTTAATATGTATCAGCTATGTACGAAAAAAAGCTTCCAGTTAATTTAGATTGTGGTTTACATCTTTTCCTACTGGTGGTTCAGGGAAAGTGGAAAATAAATCTACTCTGGGCAATACATTCAGGGATTAGACGTCCCGGTGAACTTCAGCGGAAAATCGTCGGTGCTTCAAGACGAGTACTGGATGTACAGCTCAATCAATTGATAGAACATAAGTTAATTAGCAAAAAGGTTTACGACGAGCTTCCGCAAAAAGTAGAATATGAACTTACCCAGTTAGGTGAAAGCCTTATACCCGTCATTGAGGTAACGGCGAGATGGGGTGAGGACCACAGAAATGAACTGGAACAGTTTTTTTGAGGTTTAGCCATCAACGTAATTTGCCATGCCGTTATTATTCAAATAGTATAGTCCAATAGATTTTATTTTACCGGGATCATCTTGGAATATTGATCAGCTAGTTCCGTGATTACCTCATTTCAGTTTCGGCTACAACAAATTCATTTCTGGCTACATTTATCAGCTCGTCAAGCCAGAACTTTGCTTCATAAATAAAACTCGACATGAAAGTATTTGTTACAGGTGCTACAGGTTTCGTAGGAACAGCTGTGGTGCAGGAATTATTGGAAGCCGGACACGAGGTTCTGGGACTGGCAAGATCAGAAGAATCAGTAAAGAAATTGGTTGAGGTAGGAGCGAGAGCCCACCGTGGCGACCTGACAGATTTTGAAAGCTTAAAGTCAGGAGCCAGACTCTCCGATGCTGTTATCCATCTGGGTTTTGTCCACGATTTTGGGCGTTTTAATGAGATGTGTATGTTAGATGGTGAAGTAATCCGAGCAATTGGAGATGCTCTGATTGGCACCGAAAAGCCTTTTCTTATCACTTCTGGTACTGCATTGTTTTCAAAAGATGGAATTACTACGGAGAAAGACCGCAGCGTAAATCATCCACATCCAAGGATTGCTACCGAAAATGCAGCGGACGATCAAGTTGCTAGAGGCGTAAATGTTGCGGTTATCAGATTATCTCCTGCTGTACATGGTGAAGGCGATAAGATAGGTTTTGTTCCATTGTTTATCAAAATAGCAAAGGAAAAGGGGGTGTCAGCCGTCATCAACGATGGAATTAACCACTGGCCGGCTGTTCACCGTTTGGATGCCGCAAAGCTTTACCGTTTGGCGCTAGAAAAATCTTTTGAAAAAGGAACCAGATATCATGCTGTGGCTGAAGAGGGCATTCAGCTTAAAAAGGTGGCCGCCGAACTTGCTGAACGTCTCCGTATACCTTTAGCTTCCTTAAGCCCTCAAGATGCTGAACAGCACTTCTCCTGGTTTACACATTTTGCAAAGCTGGACAATCTAAGCTCCAGTGTGCAGACGAGGAAAGCGTTGGGCTGGAACCCGGTTCATCCAACTTTACTGGAAGATTTAAAAGGTTCGTATTACTTTTCTGAGCATCAATAATTTGTATTTTTGTACTTGTATAAATTAAAATTCGTAAAATCATGTCAGATAACAAACCGATAAGGTTGAAGACCATTTCCGAATTTCATAAGCTGCGTGGATTGCCGGCACCGAAGCACCCACTGATTAGCGTGATCAATTTTGACGATATGACCGAGCACACTAAGGTAGGAAAACAAAGTCTGTTGTTTGATTTTTATATGATTTCGGTAAAACGGAATATGGACCACAAGTACAGGTATGGGCAGAAAGATTATGATTTTGACGAAGGTGTGATGTTTTTTATGGCACCACATCAGGTATTAAGTGTTATACGTGAAGAACAAGGAAAGAATCCTTCCGGATGGATGTTAATGATCCATCCGGACTTTCTTTGGAACACATCGCTTTCCACTTCGATCAAAAGATATGAATTTTTTGATTATTCGGTTAATGAAGCGCTATTCCTATCAGAAGACGAGGAAATAAAAATACTGCATATCATCGAAAATATCAAGCAGGAATATCAGAGCAATATTGACCCGTTCAGCCAAAATATTATCATTTCTCAATTGGAGACCCTATTTAATTATTCCCAACGTTTCTATCAACGTCAGTTTATCACGCGTAAAAAAGCTAGCCATCAGTTTTTGGAAAAGCTGGAGATCTTTCTTAATGAGTATTTTGAAGGAAAACTGACTATGGAGAATGGATTGCCCACGGTACGGCTGCTATCTGAGAAACTAAACATGTCAACACAATATATGCGGGGGCTGCTCAAGTCGGTGACAGGACAAACCACCCAGCAGATCATCCACGAGAAAGTGATCGAAAAAGCTAAAGAGCGGCTTTCCACAACTGACCTTACCATAGGTGAGATCGCTTATGAACTGGGCTTTGAACATTCACAGTCATTCAATAAACTGTTTAAAGCCAAGACCAATATTTCTCCTAGGGAATTTCGTAAATCATTTAACTGATAATTTGGGTCTAATCTTATGACCCTTAAATCAGTCCCTGGCTTCCTTAAGTTGGACCGGACGCTAATTCCGCCATGCTTCTCTCTTGAATTCTCGATACTTTTCATCAATGAAAGAATATGGCTATTTCACTACATATTAAGTATTACTTTTGGCACTATCCATGAAGTTAGAACTGTTAGTCTCTGTTAAAGCCTCTTTGCCAAAAACTTTTTTGAATTCGTAATCGGTAGTGATACCAATAATTCTTCCTGTTTCCCAATTTTGATTAAGTCAATAAAAGATTTACTGTTTATATCCCAAATGAAAAGTAGTTGAGCGATCGATTCTTGCTGAAAAATATGGGAATTACTATAGTAATGACGATGTAAAGACGTAAATTTGTGTAGCATCAATAAAATTTAAGTTATGATATTTTTAGGAGTTTTAGTCTTTTTTGGACTTGTCACATTATTTGCATCTTTTTTTACTGTAAAACAAGAAACAGCCGCTGTGGTCGAACGATTAGGCAAGTTTTTGAAAGTAAGCCACGCCGGTTTGCATTTGAAAATTCCTTTTTTGGATCAGATTGCCAAACGTCTGAATCTCAGAATACAGCAATTGGACGTCATCATCGATACCAAAACGTTGGATAATGTTTTCATAAAGATAAAAGTTTCTGTTCAGTATCAAGTAATCAGAGAAAATGTAAAAGACGCCTATTATCGGCTGGAAAATCCTGAAAACCAGATTACATCTTATGTTTTTGATGTTGTGCGTGCGGAAGTCCCGAAAACAAAATTAGATGATGTCTTTGTACGAAAAGATGATATTGCAAACGCTGTAAAAAGTGAATTACAGGAGGCCATGCAAAGTTATGGTTATAATATTATCAAAGCTTTAGTGACAGATATTGATCCCGATGAACAGGTAAAACACGCCATGAACAGGATTAACGCTGCAGAACGTGAAAAAACGGCTGCGGAGTATGAATCTGAAGCGCAAAGAATACGAATTGTTGCTGTGGCGAAGGCCGAGGCAGAATCCAAAAAACTTCAGGGGCAGGGGATAGCAGACCAACGGAGAGAGATTGCCAAAGGATTGGAGGAATCGGTAAAAATGCTGAATGCTGCTAATATCAACGCTCAGGAAGCCTCTGCTCTAATCGTGGTTACTCAACATTATGACACGTTGAATGCCATTGGAGCCAATAGCCGGAGCAATTTGGTGTTGTTGCCCAACTCACCAACGGCGGCAAGCTCCATGTTGAATGATTTGGTTGTTTCTATGGCAGCAGCACAAAAAATCAATGAAGACAGCAACGCCCAATCGTTCGACCCCTCAACGAATAGAGGAGGTCAGGAATAAATAACTGCTAAACTTAGGCTCCGGATCAGGTGGTAAACCATGGGCAGGAAAGGTAAATAAAAAGAGCCCAAAGTACGCCTGATTGAGATCAGCTGTAGGGTGGATATATGATTTTGAAAACGATAAAATTAAGATGAAGCAGATATTACTTATTTTAGCCTGGTGCTTACCTATGGCTTGTAATTCGCAGATGCAGCAAGATGCTAAGCTCATCGGCAAGTGGAAAGGCTTGCTGAAGGAAACAGGAACAGGCGACCCTGTCGAAAAGATTATTCTTGAATTTACAGAAGATGGAAAATTTATTCAGTATCTAGGAGAAAATAAAATGCAGAATAAGATAGAATTCACTTATCGAGTTCGCAATAATAAATTAGTCACCGTGGAAAATGAAACCAAAGACGAGACAGAGGGGACATATTCTGTGAAGAATGATACATTAACGATTCTGTATGAAGGTGTAGAGAATAGGTATGTAAAATTCAAATAAGGGCTCTACTTACTTTCCACTTTGTTTGCATAAGTAACTTTGGATAAGTACCAACGATTACAAACCGTTCCTTGTTTTGCAAAAAATTATCGATCTTCCTATTCGCAAAGCAGAGGGAGCCCTTGGCAAATATCTCGATGGGTGTTATTCTCTCTACAGGGAAGAACCGTGGTACGATTCACATTTAAGGGACTGGGGCTATATTGATTATTACCAAAGTAAAAGAGTTTGCAATTAATTAAACGTCCCAAATCACTATCAGGTGTTACGTTTCAGTAGTGGTTATACCAAACTTTTGTTTGTAAGTATAATAAAAGTGTGATAAGTTTTCAAAACCTAAGTCCAGATAGAAATCTGTTGGTTTCTGTTTTTTGTACTTGATCAAATAATAAGCTTCATCTAAACGCTTCGCTAGTAACCACTGTTTCGGTGTCGTTTCAAAGGTTTTAGTAAAATCTCGCTTAAATCCTGAAAGGCTTCTCCCCGTAAGTTTTGCGAAAGATGCTATCGATACATTGAACATATAATTTTGATTCATAAATTCTTCTAAATCCATTTTGTATGGTTCTGAAAAATCGAATAAAATTTGTTTGAAATCAGGGTTGCATTGAAGTAATAATTCGATCGCTTCCCTGATTTTTAAATTTGACAAACTGGGTGTTGCTTCTTTTTCCCTATTGATATATGGAGCTAATGAAATGAAATAATTATACAGAAAATCATCTGGTTCAAAAAATAATTTTGGTTTGCCCATGTATTTTTTGTCAACTACAATTTTGTTCTCTAAGGCATATTGTCGCAATGTTTCCTTGTCCAACGTAATCGACAAAAATTGATATTTCCCAGATTTAGAAGGATATTTTATCGTTCTTATTAATTGGTTTTTCCGGACCAATACAATTGAATTTTCAGGAATTATTGTATTTCCATCAGCGTGAAAAGCGTGTGTTTCTCCTGATAATTGATATCCTAAAAAATGTTCGGGAATAAACTCTTCATTGCCTCTGTGCTTTTCAAAAACACAGGAGTAGACCAACTTATCAAAAATGATTTCACGCTTTGCTTCCATACTACAATTATATTAAATTTTAATTGAGCTTAGAAGCTCCCGCAAGTGCAATTTCTTTATCCTGTTCTGGCGAACCACCTGAAGATGCAATTGCTCCAATGATATTTCCATCTTTATTTTTTATCACGACGCCTCCTGCGATGGTTAGAAGCCCGCCATTGGAATTCAACATTCCGTTTCCATGGATATCGGCTCTAGAGACGATTGTCCCCATAATGTCACTATCGACACCAAACATGACAGCGGTTTTGGCTTTTCTTACAGCAAATTCTATTACACCAAAAACACTATCCAGTCTTGCAAAAGTAACCAGATGTCCACCAATATCTACTACTGCAATGCTTACCGGAACCTTTAGTGCCCTCGCTTGTTCTACGGAAGCATTTAATGCTTCTATTGCTTCGTTATAGGTAATATTCATTTTTCTAGCTTTTTGCTGTCCATGCCTCTACTTGCAATTGTTTTACAAAATCCTCTGTTTCTTTCGGATGTACATTTCTGAAGTTTGAATTTTCATCCAAAGCTACATCAACTATACATTCTGCCATTGATTGCGGGTCTAACTGATTTGCCAAGGCTTCCGCAGTACCATCGAATGCGGATAAAGGAGTAAAATTGGTTTCAGGACTGTACCAACGAGAAATGGTATCTACACCCCGGTCGTTGAAACCAGTTCCAAAAATACCGGGGTTACACGTTGCTATTTTGATGTTGAAAGCAGCTAATTCTGTTCTCAAACCTTCCGCTATCGAACCCATCGCATGTTTGGAAGCACAATAAGCGGCGACGTAAGGTACAGTCCATAATTCGCCCATCGAGGTTGTGAATACAATTTTACCAGCTCTTTTCTCGTTAATAAATTTCTTGATGAAACCTTGTGCCAATTGCAATCCACCAAAAACATTTACGTCGAACATCGAACGAATTAATTCTATGGGTTGCTCTGCAATTGGGCCTCCTTCCATAATTCCAGCATTGCTGATCAAAATATCGATGTCGTATTTTTGAGTAATGTAAGCGATGTCTGTCGCGTTTGTTACATCCAACTTATCTACAATCATTTCCACTTTTTGCTCTTTAGCTTCTCTTATCAAGTCGCTCATCTGCGGATAAATTTGCGTCGTAGCAATTATCTGATGTCCTTTTTTTGCTAAATCAAAAGCGACGATTTTTCCAAAACCGCTAGCAGCTCCCGTAATCAAAATTCTTTTGCTCATATTTTAAATATTAAAAGTTATAGTGCAAAATTGAGCCAATTAACTTTATTATTAATTCGTGAGAAGTTCAAAAATATATTGTTGAAAAGTTCAAATGCAAAATATGCAACGGGTTCATATTCGTTTAACACAAAAGTTCCGGTGTAAACAGTCCGTTTAATCAACTGATTTTATCCATATCTTTCAGTTCTTTGAAAGCACCAATATTGACTGGGGCTTTTTATCCAATGGCTTCCTAAATTTATGGATACATATAATAAAAACATTTATAAAGAAGTGGCTGGTTAACATGCATCAGTTTAACGCTCATTTTTTTAAAACTGGAATGAGTCATGTAAAACAGTCGTAATTAATTAATATGCAAGATAATATATTAATATTGTGTGCTAAAATGTTCTGTCAGAACTCTGCCAAAAGTCGTATATTTAATCAAGATTTATACAAAATGAAAAAGAGAAAAGTGCCTTCAAATGCAAAAGAGCAGCTTTTTACAGTTGTCTTCGTTCGGCGGAAAGGGAGGGATTCGAATTGATGCAAGAACTGGATTCCTGTTGGACAGAGGTAAATTTGAGGATATTAAATTTCTGTAATTTCTACATGTACAAACCAAAAAAATGCCGATGTAAAGTAAAAGAATAGATAATGAGCGAAGTAGTAATAAGAACGATAGTTGAAGAAGAATGCCTTCCACATTCACCAAAAATCAATGCCAAAGTCAGGGTATATATTTGGCAGTATATATACGAGGAAATATTGGTTCCAAAGAAAATAATGGCTGATAATAAGTATAATTACAGGCTAACCTTGGATTTAGTGAAATTTGATCCGGAGCAGCATAAATTTTTCACAGATTCTCCTTTTAATACAGAAGTAAACAAATTTAGGCCAGAGCCGAAATTTAATACACAAGGTAACCTTAAATTTTCCTCGATTGGTGTCGTTTCCAAGCTAATAGATAATGATACATCACCCGAAGATTATGCGAAGATCATTTATGATGCATTCGGTTCTTTTCTCGTATTGATCTCGAAAAAAATAACTAAAGAGGAATTAGATAGGATAAAGCCCGGATTAGATTATGATTATATAAATAGCTTTAGTTATCCGGCAACTAAAGATGATTGTGATTTTTTTATTGTATAATGTATTAAAAACCTAACCACGGTACAAATTTGCAACATTAATTAATTTCACCGCTAAAAATGATACTAATTTTCGTTCTATTATGTTGCAGAGGAAGGGATTCTGACCTTTTGGGGTAAACCTGCTCCCAGAGTGTATTTTATAGGACTAAAAACAAAAACGCCACGAATAGTGATTATTCGTGGCGTTTGTATCATTTAGCGGAAAGGGAGGGATTCGAACCCTCGATACAGTCATCCCGTATACAGTCTTTCCAGGACTGCTCATTCGACCACTCTGACACCTTTCCGTGTTTCAGTGCACAAATGTAGTAATTTTTTGCTTTATTGCAATACCATATAGCTTTTTTTAAGAACGATTTTTCCTATGCTATTGATCATAAGTGTATTGTTTTTATATTTTTTTGAATAAAACATATTTCTTATTTTTCAGTATGACAAATACTTATTTAAACATAAAAAAGAATATTTTGGACGTTGCCCTCGAACGAACAAATGACCGGATCGCAATGATCGAATCCGCATTGGAAACAGCCAGGGATTCGAGCAATGACGATACGAAAAGTAGCGCTGGAGATAAGTATGAAACCTCAAGAGAAATGATCCAGCAAGATATCAATCGGTATCAAGGGCAGCTTATTGAAGCAAATAATGATTTACTACAGCTCACGAATATTACATCAGTGGTGGGGGATAAAACTGATTTTGTTAAATTGGGAAGCCTTGTCAAAACAAATGTGGGACTTTATTTTATCGCCACAAGTATTGGGGCAATAAAAATCGGGGACAATAATGTTTTTGTCATTTCAGCGGCATCACCTATAGGTCAGTTGCTCCTTGGTAGAAGAGTAGGAGAGAGTTTTCTGTTTAACAGGTTAAATCAGTCCATACTGGAGCTTTATTAATTGCCAAAAAAGAAGAAAGTTAAACAATATGTCCTCCTAATTGTTTTCACTATGAACGAAAATAAAACGATACGATGAGATTAAACAGATTACTTTTGATATTTTCATTCGGTGTTTTACCTTTTGTTCACTCTTGCCGCTCACCAGAATCCGATGATAAGCTAAAGTCAAAAATTGAAGAAGCTTTAATAGATAACGAGGGCATAGCAGTGGATGTAGAAGAGGGTAATGTTACATTGAACGGGCAATTAGGATCGGATTCATTAAAGCAAGTGGTTGAAGATAAAACAAAGACTGCGGGTGGTGAAAATATTAAATCCATCCACAACAATATCATGGTCAACTTTCCTGAACCTGAAGATGCGCGTGAAAAATATCATGAAATAGTTGAGGGAGCTGTCGATTCCACGATTACTAGAGATGTCAATCGGGTACTGGAAGATTTTCCGACCATTACAGCACAGGTAAAGGACGGAATTATTATTGTAACAGGTAACATTGAAAAAACACGAATGGATTCCCTAAAGAAAAGATTGGACCATATTAAGCCTAAAGGTATTGATATGAAAGGAGTGACCAGTCGATAGTTTTCGTAGTGCAATGGAAATATAAATAGTAAAAGCTACGCATCAACAGATGGGTAGCTTTTACTATTTATGCATATGTTTATTTACCCCTAATTTAAACATTTTCCATCAAATCCCGAATAGCTACTGAGGCAATAGCACCTCCAAATGCTGCGGGTAGATAGGACATTGTTCCATAGGCTGACTTTTTAAAATTACTCCCATCGGTATATAGTAAGGAGCTTTTATCCGGAAGCTCAGTTGAAAAGGCAACTTTAACACCTTCACGGATACCATGTTTACGCAACTTCTTACGAATATGTTGAGCCAGTTTGCAATTATAGGACTTGCTAATATCTGCGATCTCAATTTTTGTCGGATCAACCTTACCACCTGCGCCCATTGAACTTACAAATGGCATTTTTGCATCCAGTGCCAGTCTGATGAAGAATAACTTCGGTGTAATACTGTCGATGGCTTCTACACAATAGTCGGGCGCCATCTCCAATAAAGCCGGAATTTTTTCAGGGATAATAAAGTCTTGGATCACGGTCAATTCCAATTCTGGATTAATAGCTAAAAGACGCTGTCTCATAATTTCAGCTTTTGCTTCACCATGGTTCGTTGCAAGAGCCGGCAGCTGTCTATTTCTGTTGGAGGGATCTACGGTATCACCATCTATTATGGTCATTTTACCGACCCCCGCACGGCAGATAAATTCAGCCGCAAAGGAACCCACACCGCCTAGGCCCAGAACCATCACGTGTGAATTCGCTAATTTTTCCAAAGCTGTCCTACCGACCAGTGCCTCGGTGCGTGACAGCCAACTTAAATCTTTCATTTTTTTAATACAAACTTATAATTATGATATAATGCCTGCTTTAGCATCTCTACTGGAATAGATCGGGCTTGGGCGACATATTGATATAGGGTAGCAACTTCTGTTGCTGTATAGGTATCTGTTTCCAAAAATAAATGTGTAAGGGGAATATTTCTTACGACTTCGTCCTGGCTGCCATCCAAACAATGGACACCGATCGAAAGGTAATACCCTTTATCCATAAGCTGTTTGGCCAAAGTCCAATTCTTGCGATAGCCATGGAAGATAACCGGTAAATGAAATTTAGCTTTTACCAAAGATGCTAAGACTTCCTGAAAGGCACGGACACAGTGAATAATCAGCGGCTTTTGAAAAGTAATGGCCAATAGAATCTGTTGCTCAAAAACCCGTTGCTGTTTCTCAAAAGGAATAGCGCTATTTTTGTCCAGACCACATTCGCCTAATGCCACAACATTCGTCCTTTGTATCATTGTTCGCATCAATTCTAATGCTTTTTCGGTATTTCTGTTGATGTACCATGGATGCAAGCCGATAGAGCAGTCTCCCTCAACGGTAGTCTCATTATTGTTCAATGCTATATTTATAATAGATCGGTTGAAACCGTCCTGTATAATATCAAGCCGATGCGTATGTATGTCGATATAGGGAGCCTGCATTGTCAAAGGACAAAGGTCGAAAAAATAGTTGAAGCAAAAAATATTCTCTACAAATTTAGTATAGTTTTATTGCTCCAACTTGCTGTTGAGTGCCTGCAAGATTGCGGAAGCCTTTAAAAGACATTCCTGATATTCTTGCTCCGCCAATGCTTGATTGGTAAGGGCCCCGCCGGTATGAAAGGATAGGTATTTTTTGCGTTGATTGTACAGAATGGAACGGATTACGACATTAAAATCAAATTCATCACGAATAGTATCAAAATAGCCTACCGAACCTGCGTAAATCCCTCTTTTGGAGCCTTCAATCTGATCACAAATGCGCATGGCAGCAATTTTGGGCGCACCCGTCATCGAGCCAGCGGGAAATGTATGTCTAAAGACGTCCATATTGGACACGTTGGGATCCTGTATGCAGCTGATTGTCGATATCATTTGATGTACTTGTTTAAAAGACTGGATTTCAAACAGACGTGTGGCTTCAACTGTTCCGGGAAGGGCACTTCGCGTTAAATCATTACGGACAAGATCCACAATCATTACATTTTCGGCGATCTCCTTTTGTGATTGGAGCATACGACTGACAATCTCTTGATCCTCGTATGCTGTAACACCTCTTTTAGCAGTGCCTTTAATGGGCTGAGAAATCAGTTTACCTTGTCTTTTCGCCAAAAAACGTTCTGGAGAAGCGCTCATGATAAAATGATGGCCAACTTTAAAAAAGGTGCTGAATGGAGTAGGTGAAACGGTATTCAATTTTAGATAGACCGCAATAGGGTTAATATCTACATTTTCGGCGAAGAACTCCTGACAGAGATTTACCTCGTATATATCACCACGTTGGATGTGTTGCTGCACTTTATCAAAGGCATCAAAGTATTCTGCTTTTGTCCACCTTGAGTGTATCTTTATCTCTGGGTTGGTATTTATCTGTGGGATTACTGTGTCGCAGATAGACTGATACACCGCAACTGGATTATCGGCTTGGATGTGAACCTGATTAGCGGCCCATCTGACCGTAATGGTTGGAACAAAAAAATAGGCAGCTGGAAATCCGAGCTTATCAGTAGCGCTCGTATGTAAATTTTCGATCTCATTCTTAAGATCATAGGATAGAAATCCCGGAATAAACTCGCATTGATGTTTGACTAGGAATTGCTGCAATTGATCCAATACATCATCATCTGCACAAAATGAATGCAAGGCCTTCACCGCCAATACACTCTCAAATCTTCCCCATTCGTCAGGCGCTCCGTTGCTATTAAAGAAAGAAATTTCATCAAATTGCCCCGACCAATGCAGGGCTTTTTGATGAAATTTATCTTTAGAATCGAGAAGATCAAAACTTTCGATCCGCATATTTTACTTTGATAAAGCCAGTGTTTGTTTACGATCCGGACCTACCGATAGAATCGTGATAGGAACTTCGAGAGCTTTCTCCAAATAAGAAATATAGTTACTTAATGCCTCAGGAATCTCAGCCTCAGATGTGATACCTGTCAAATCTTGTTTCCACCCTTGGATTTCTTCCAAGATTGGTTCTGCCTGATGTGTGATAATCTCGTACGGCATATAATCAATCACTTCGCCATTATAGTTATAATGTGTACATGCGTAGATCTTGTCAAAAGTATCCAACACATCAGCTTTCATCATGATAAGGTCCGTTACACCATTGAGCATAATTGCATATTTCAGTGCCGGAATATCAATCCATCCTGTACGGCGTGCACGTCCCGTTGTAGCGCCGAATTCATGACCCAATTGACGTAGTTTTTCTCCTGTTTCATCATGAAGTTCGGTAGGGAAGGGACCTCCACCCACACGTGTTGCATAGGCTTTAAAAATGCCGTATACTTTACCGATTTTGTTTGGTGCGATACCAAGACCTGTACAAGCTCCGGCAGTTGTCGTGTTGGATGAAGTCACAAAAGGGTAAGAACCGAAATCCACATCCAAAAGAGTCCCTTGGGCACCTTCAGCCAATACACGTTTGCCTTCTTTCAGATATTGATTGACCAAATGCTCTGAATCAACATGCGGAATGGTTTTAATGAATTCAATCGCAGCCAGGAATGCTTGCTCTTTTTCACTGAAATCAGGAATTTCACCATAGTGAGAAAGAATGTTCAAGTGCTTTTCTTTCAACTTCTGGTAACGCTCCTGAAAGTCGGGAAGTGTCGTATCACCTACACGTAAGCCATTTCTACCCGTTTTGTCCATATAGGTCGGACCGATACCCTTCAATGTAGATCCGATCTTGCCGGCGCCCATTTTCGATTCCGAAGCAGCGTCCAATAATTGGTGTGTCGGCAAAATAAGGTGTGCTTTGCGTGCTAATACCAAATTGCCTTTACCCACCGGATCAAAACCAGCTGTTTTAAGATTGTCTAATTCTCTTTTTAGGATAATCGGATCGATAACGACACCATTACCAATAAGATTTAGTGTACCTTCATTGAAGATACCAGACGGAATTGTGTTGAGCACGAATTTTTTGTTATCAAATTCCAACGTGTGTCCGGCGTTAGGGCCGCCTTGGAAACGAGCGATTAAATCGTATTTTGGACAAAATACGTCTACGATTTTACCTTTACCCTCGTCACCCCATTGTAAGCCCAAAAGCACATCAACTTGCATAGCTTTTAAAGTATAGTAATTAAAATGTTATTAATAAAAATAGACTCATTAAAAAAATAAAAATGTTCAGGAATTTTTCTCCTGAACATTCCTGAACAAATGTACTATTATATTTAACAAAAATATAAGATTAATTTGAAATAGCTTCCTGAGCTACGGTTTCTTCTTTTTTATTTTTTTCTTGACAATCTTGACATACACCGTATAAATTTAAAGAATGGTGCTTGATGTCAAACTTCAATAAATCCCCCATGAGGCTTTGAATCTGGTTGATACGTGGGTCGCAAAATTCAACAACCTTATTGCATTCTATACAAATCACGTGGTCGTGCTGCTTGAAGCCATAGGATTTTTCAAATTGAGCCATATTACGGCCAAACTGGTGTTTGGTAACCAAGTCACAAGAAACCAAAAGTTCGAGGGTATTATAAACTGTCGCACGGCTGACACGGTATTTTTTGTTCTTCATATGGATATACAAAGACTCAACATCAAAGTGATCAGTACGTGAATAAATCTCTTCCAAGATAGCATAACGCTCCGGAGTTTTTCTTAGATTTTTATTTTCTAAGTATGCTTCAAAGATTTTTTTTACAGTTGCAAAATTTTCAGCTTGATTCATAGTAAAAATATTCTTGTACAAATTTACCAATTTAGATTGACATTTGATAGTATTTCTAAATTGTGATATTCATTTGATTAATTTTCGGACTCATACCGATTGACTCCTGTTATTCCCCGCACTTGTTTAAGGTTTTTCATCAAACTCTCCAATTGTTGGGTATCATTGACATACACCATAATATTTCCATCAAAAATACCATCGTTACTCGATATGGCTAAGGAGCGTATGTTGACCGCAAATTCTTGGGAAATAACCGTAGTAAGCTTATTGACCAACCCGACGTCATCGATACCGACAATATGGAGGCCGGTCAGAAATGCAGAGTCTTTCGTCGATGCCCAACGGGCCTTCAAAATACGGTACCCGTAATTCGCCATCAATTTGGATGCATTGGGGCAACTGGTGCGGTGAATCTTGATGCCATCATTGACCGTCAGAAAACCGAAGATGTCGTCGCCGGGAATTGGATTGCAACAAGGCGCTAGGGTATAGTCAACTTTTTGCATGTCATCACCGATCAGAATAGTGTCAAACTCCTTTTTATTGATTTTTTCAACTAAACCGCCAATATGACTGTTGAACTGATTGCCCGAAGAAGATCCTGCATTGATTTCAACTGCTTTTTCATGGGCTACGTACTCCCGCAATTGCTTGATATCAACAATGCCTTTGGCCACGTTATAAAAGAGATCCTGAGAACTTGGATACTTCAGATAATTAGCAATTTTGTTGATATTATCCGTATTGTAGGTCACTTTCAAAGACTTCAATTTACGCTCGAGAATCTCCTTTCCATCTTCTGCGACCCGTCGTTTTTCTTCTTTGAGGGAAGATCTGATTTTTGATTTTGCTTTTGCGGTAACGACAAAATTGAGCCAGTCTTCTTTTGGCGACTGTTTGCTGGAGGTGATAATCTCGACTTGATCACCATTTTGCAGCACGTGGCTAAGTGGAACCAATTTATGGTTTACTTTGGCCCCAATACAACTTGCGCCGATATCGGAGTGGATCTCAAAAGCAAAATCCAATGCAGTTGCATTGTTTGGTAATTGGATTAAGGTGCCTTTGGGTGTGAAGATAAAAATTTCATCCGAGAATAGGTTCATCTTGAAATCATCCACAAAATCCATGGCATTCTGATCAGGGCTGCTGAGTACATCACGCACCTTTTTGATCCATTGATCCAATCCTGAATCGGAATTGGATTCTTTGTATTTCCAGTGTGCCGCAAATCCTTTTTCTGCAATTTCATTCATCCGTCTGGTCCGAATCTGCACTTCTACCCATTGCCCCTTGGGACCCATTACCGTTGTATGCAAAGATTCGTAGCCATTTCCTTTGGGCGAAGAGATCCAGTCGCGCAAACGGTCCGGGTTGGGACGATATAAATCCGTTACAATGGAGTATACTTTCCAACATTCGGTTTTTTCCTTTTCATCCACTGCGTCGATGACGATACGAATAGCAAATAGATCATATACTTCTTCAAATGGAATCGACTTTTTGCGCATTTTGTTCCAAATCGAATGAATCGACTTGGGCCTTCCAAATACAGCGGCTTTAACTCCTTGTTCTTCTAAAATCTCTTTAATAGGACCGATAAAATCACCAATGAATTTCTCCCGCTCGGCCTTCTTTTCATTCAGTTTTCGAGCAATAAATTTATAGGTGTCCGGATCAGTAAATTTCATGGACAAGTCTTCCAATTCGGATTTGATCGCGTACAAACCCAAACGATGCGCCAATGGAGCATAAAGATAACTGGTCTCTGAGGCAATCTTCAACTGCTTATCTCTTGCCATAAATTCCATCGTCCGCATATTGTGCAGCCTATCCGCCAATTTGATAAGGATAACGCGTACGTCATCGGCAAGCGTTAGCAACATTTTACGAAAGTTCTCGGCCTGCATCGAACTATTGGGGTCAAATATTCCGGAAATTTTTGTCAATCCATCGATAATTCGACGAACTTTTTTTCCAAACATTTCCTCAATTTCGTCCAAGGTTACATTGGTGTCCTCAACAACATCATGGAGCAAAGCACATACAATGGAGGTTGTCCCTAAACCAATTTCCTCGGCGGCAATCTGCGCTACCGCAATCGGATGATAAATATAAGGTTCTCCTGATTTGCGGCGCATCTCCTTGTGGCTATCCAAGGCCAAATCAAAAGCTTTACGAATCTCTTGTTTGTCCCCCCGCTGCAAAGTAGGCTTACAGGCACGCAATAATGCACGGTAACGTTTTCTTATCTCTTTGTTTTCTGCTTCAATATCAATCACATAATCTTTCATAAACGTTGCAGGTAAATGATGTTTTTTTGAGTATTTTTGTTTAATTTAGTTAATGTATTTTGAATACAATTATCAAGCTAACTTATTTTGTAATAAATTTACCAAAATATAATAGCATTGACAAATTAAAAGAGTTATATAGTCGTTCAGATGAAGACAACAGTATGGTTTTTGTTTTTTCTTCTTGGGACTTTGTCAGGCGTGGCACAGGCTCAGTCTCTGGTTCTTCCTTTATACGGTGAAGGGGCCCAGGAGACAGTGACTGATTATATGACAACAACGCTACCTTCGGGTGAGATATTGCCTTGGTTTCCCATTCCTGAAGTGGTTATTGTCAGGAAAAGAGTCTGGTCAAGCGAGGAAGCCCGAAGGGAATATTTACGTTTTAGAAGAAATGTATTGAAAGTGCTTCCTTATGCCATTTATGCTCAAAAAAGATACGACCAACTGGACCGGGACCTTGCTATGACATCCAATAAAAAAGAACATGAAACTCTGGTGGAGAGATGTGAAAACGATGTGAAACAAATGTTTAATCGTGAAATTAAAAATATGACCATTTCCCAGGGAAAAATCCTAATAAAGCTGATCGATCGCTATACCGGACACACGAGCTATGAAATGGTAAAGGAAATGAAAGGTGGGGTCTCCGCATTTTTTTACCAGGGAGTTGCCAAAATTTTTGGGCATAATTTAAAATCAGCATATGATCCAAAAGAGGATTTCGAAATCGAAAATATCATCCGTGAATTTGAACGGTCGAGGCCCAAGCCGGTGATGTAAGCCCCTTATATACTCGTATATATAAGTCACGAAGATACTTTAACTAGGATCGGGTTCGTTATGTAATACCTAAATTAAGACAATATGAAAACGATATATGACTTTGATGCTTTGCAATTCAATGGAACCATGAAATCTCTCGGAGATTTTGAAGGAAAAGTTTTGTTGGTCGTGAATACAGCGAGTCAGTGTCTATTCACAAGACAGTTTAAATCGCTCGAAAAACTTTACCAAAAGTATAAAGAAAGGGGATTTGAGGTACTGGCATTTCCGTCCAATAACTTTCGGAACCAAGAACCTCTGACTGGCAGTACATTGGAGACATTCTGTAGAATAAACCAGCAGGTTAGTTTCCCGGTTTTTAAACGCAGCCATGTCATCGGCACTTACACAACAGCATTGTATAGCTTCCTGTCAAATAAAGCAGAAAACGGACATATAAATAGCAAGCCCTCTTGGAACTTTCATAAATACTTGATCAACAGGCAGGGGGAAGTCGTGGATTTCTATTATCCTACAACTTCGCCATTGTCAGGTAAAATTTGTCGTAATATCGAACGACTTTTGGAGGAGTAACCCACAAACTTCCTACCTTTGGCCTCGGTTCCATACCAATAAGACCTGTATGTGCCGGCTGTCTTCAAGATATGCCAGCAATATGGAGTGGTGAATTGTAACATACTGATCTTTGCCGATATTGGAAGCCATAAACGAAAAAGAAAATATAAATATGCTAAAACTAGATTTACTTGTCATTGCCGTGCATCCCGATGACGCAGAATTGGGTGCAGGCGGAGTAATGGCAAAATATGTTGCCGAAGGAAAAAAAGTAGGAATTGTAGACTTAACTCAGGGTGAACTCGGTACACGAGGTACTGCGGAGACCAGAGCACAGGAGGCAAAAGATGCAGCAGCAATTCTCGGACTGGCAGCGCGTGAAAATCTCGGTTTGAGAGACGGTTTTTTTGAAAATGCCATCGAGGAAAAAATGGCCATTATAAGTGCCATAAGGAAATACCAGCCAGAAATCGTTATTACCAACGCAATTACTGACCGTCATCCGGATCATGGCAGGGCAGGGCAGCTTGTGAATGAAGCCTGCTTCCTTTCGGGGTTAAGAAAGGTGGAAACCAGAGATCAAAATAATCATATCCAGGAAGCCTTCCGTCCGCGTCTAGTGTTGCAATTTGTGCAGGATTATTACATCAAACCCGATGTAGTCATTGATATTACGGACTACTATGCCATGAAGGAAAAATCAATCCTGGCCTATAAAACACAGTTCTATACAGGCGAAAATATCAATCCTGATGAACCGCAAACGTATATCTCCAATCCGGATTTTATGGAATCTACCGCTGCCAGAGCAAGGGAATTTGGCCGTTACATCCAGGTTAAGTATGCTGAAGGATTTACATCAAAAAAAATATTGGGCGTTGATGATTTATTTGATCTAAGATAGCGCGAAGTTGCAATAAAAGATAAAAGCTTAAAAGCCGAGGATTTTATGACACATAGAATCTTCGGCTTTTTTTGTAAACGGCAGGCGATCTATCAGGAGATAAAACCTTTTACATATTGTTTTGTGATTTCATGCTGTGGATTTAACAGCACTTGCTCAGTGGGGCCAAATTCAAGGATTTCACCACCATAGACAAAAATGATATAATCAGATACCCTTCGGGCTTGTCGTAAAATGTGTGTCACCAGAACAATGGTATAATCCTGCTTTAGTTCGATGAGTAGCTCTTCAATTTTTGCTGTGGATAGTGGGTCCAATGCAGAAGTTGATTCATCGCCAAGTATAATTTCGGGTTCTACAGCAAGCCCCCGCGCTAAGCAGAGCCGTTGTTGCTGTCCAATCGAAAGGCCGCTCGCGGAATGCCCCAAACGGTCCTTAACCTCATCCCATAGGGCTACATTTCGTAATTGTGTCTCGACAATCTTGTCCAGTTCTTTTTTATTTTTCGTACCATGTATACGCGGACCATAAGCTACGTTGTCGTAGATGGACATCGGCAATGGATAGGGTTTTTGGGATAAAAGCCCCATTTTTTTACGGATATGCGTTACTTCGGCATTTTTTCCATAAATATCCTCACCGTTTACAAGCACAGATCCTGTTATTTCAACACCTTTTGTGTCGTCGACCAAGCGATTCAGGGTTTTCAGCAATGTGGTCTTGCCACAGCCTGAAGGTCCGATAATGGAGGTTACGCTATTGTTCGGCAAGGCAAGATTAATATTCTTTAAAATATGTCTCCCATCGATATATACATTGAGATCCTTGATCTGAATGTGAGGATCAGTCAAAGGACTGTTTAACGACGATTCTTTTGTTTCGATTGAAGGATATGCGTGCATACTACGATAATTAAAATGATGATAGTTAAAACCAGGGCGGAAGCATATGCTCGTCCCTGTACCTCAGGAATTGGACTGCTTAACTGAAAAAATATAGCCAAGGGAAGTGTCGCTGCTGGTTCGTCAATATATTTAGGCAAATTGTCACTGAACCCCGTTGTCAATAATACGCCTGCGACATCACCTATTGCTCTTCCGAATGCTAATAGAATGGCTGTCAATAATCCGGCGCGGATACTCCGCAACATAACCTTTGCAAGCTCCCAGCGTGTTGTACCAAGGGAAAGCGTGACATTTTTCAGATCTTCAGGAATCGTTTTGATCAGCTCATCTACGGTACGTACTACAATTGGGATCGTCAATAGTGTGACGGTAATGATACCACCCAATAGTGAAGCTCTTATACCAAAATAGACCATAATTCCAAAACCGACAGCACCATACACAATCGATGGCACTCCATATAGCACATCAAACAACAACTTCGAAAACTGTGTTACTTTGGATTTTGTACCCAAATAAATATTTAGGTAAAGTGATATCGGGATACCAATAAAAGCCGATAGGACAGTCGCTACTCCTGCTAGATAGAGTGAGCCTAATATAGCGTTTAAGATTCCACCTTCTTTGCCGATGTAAAACCCGCCTTTCGGAGGTTGACTGACCATCTCCCAATTGAGATAGGGAAGCCCCTTATAGAGAATCGTACCTACAATAAAAAACAGGGAAGCAGTTACTGTGATTCCAGATAGATGCATGAAACCCTTCGCAATTTTTTCGCTCAATAACCTTCTTTTGGTATTATCCATCTAAACCTCCTTCAAGACGTCTTAAGATCAGACGCGATATTAGATTGAAAACAAATATGATCACAAACAGCAATAATGCTGAAAACATCAATGCAGACTCATAAAGTGGGATGGACATCATCTCACCAAAATTATTCGCAATTAGCGCTGGGATAGGGTAGCCGGCATCAAAGACGGATGTAGGGATCTTGGGCACATTTCCACAAACCATTAATACCGCAATGGTTTCTCCGAACGCACGGGAGGTCGATAAGACAATAGCGGCAATAATACCGGGTTTTGCCTTTTTAAGAATAACATGTTTTATGGTATCCCATTTAGTTGCACCCAAAGACAAAGAAGCTGCTTTTAACTCATACGGAATCGTTTGTAGCACCTCAACCATAATAGAAATCATGATCGGAAAAATCATAACTGCCAATACAATCCCTCCAGCTAACACCGAATAACCAGATGTCACCACGCCAAAAATCGGAGCAATATAAAGCTGTATCAATGGTACAATAAACAATACGCCCCAAACCCCATATAACACCGGTGGTATGGCTGCCAAAACGTTGACAAGTGGAAGCATCATGTTTTTCAATGCATCTGAAGCGTATTCTGTCAGATAAACTGCCGTCAATATACACAATGGAATCGCGATGGCAAGCGATATCAATGTGACAGCAAGTGTGCCAGCAATAAAAGGCAGAAATCCGAATGAGCCCTTCATAGGCGCCCATACTTTGTCCGTCAATAACTGAAATACATTGCTATATTCAAATAACGGAATGGATTTTACTGTTAAACCGACCGCAATAATAACGACAACTGATAGCGAAATCAGCAGTAACAAAAATGTGGACCGTTTTACTAAGGTATCTTTAACTAGACGTGTATTTAGCATGCTATAACTTATTTAGTTCGTCATTGATCAGTGTTTCACTCAATGGTACATAACCATTTTCAAGCAACTGTGACTGCGCCTGTTTCTGCAGTACAAAAGAGATAAATTCCTTCAGGAGCAGGGACTCTGTCTTATTGCGTGTGACAAATGTCAGATCGCGGGAGGGGGGCGCGGGATATTTGCCTGCTGCAACAGCTCCTGTCAGGTCTGACAGCGATCCATAGAATTTCTCGTCGGCTTCAATCTGTCCATTTTTATTTAAATCCAATGGCAGTACATCGATATGGTCAAACACTTTGTTTGTCTTTAAATTATAGACGTAGTTAATATTGTTGAAGCCAATGCCAAACTTATCATCTTTAATAGCTTGGGCAATACCGGGATCTCCGAAGATTCCAACACCTTGCAGGTCCTCCTGTTTGCGTCCGAAAAATTTGGCCCAGGTTTCTGCTGCTCCGGCGGCGTCTGAACGCACATAAACATTAATCGGATCTGCAGTAAATTGCGGATCAATTTGATTCCATGTCTTAAATTTTCGACTGGTAAAAATCCCTGCAAGTTCCTCCTGGGTTAAGCCGCGTTTCATTAATGCTTTATAATTCGGATTAGCAGGATTCAATGTGCATATCACAGCATCTTTGGCTACAATAATAGGGACTGCGCCTTTTTTGACTTCTTGTGGATGCAGATCCCGCGATACAAGGCCAATGTCTACCATACCTGTTAACACGTCGGCAATCCCTTTGCCTGCACCGCCTGCCGAGATATTGAAACGCACATGCGGATGATTTCTTCTGAAGTCTTCGCTCCAGATTACGGCCAAAGGGTAGAGTGCAAAGGCCCCTGAAAGTGAAATATTTCCTTCAAATCCACGCTCTTTACTATATCCATTCTTTACTTTTGGTGCGCAGGACGTGATCTTAAATACGGTTATAAAGCTAAAAAACAGAATAATAAAATATCTTTTTATCGTTACACCCATTAGTCTACAGGTTTAGTATATTAAATTTTATACGGCAAATATATATTAATTTGGTAGATATTATAGAATATTAAAAAAATATTTTTACATTTGACTCGAGAAAAGAATACTAAATCAATAGATTTTATTTGTTTTATGCAAAGCTTCCGTACAGAATTAGAAAATCCAGTCGTGGAAAAGGAGATTATTGAACTTGAAAAAAAGATTCGATTATTTCACGAAGGTAAGATCGCTGATGAAAAATTTAGGTCATTGCGTCTAGCCAGGGGAGTATATGGACAGAGACAACCAGGGGTTCAAATGGTTCGTATCAAACTTCCATTTGGAAAAGTTACTTTTAAACAGTTAATCAAAATAGCGGCAATATCTGATGAATATGCAAGTCGCAACCTGCATCTGACCACGCGTCAGGACATTCAGATCCATTACGTTAGTCTGGATCGTACGCCAGAACTTTGGTCAAAATTGGCAGAGGACGATATTACCTTAAGGGAGGCCTGCGGTAATACCGTTCGTAATGTAACCGCTTCACCAACTTCGGGTATTGATCCGAAAGAACCTTTTGATGTATCGCCGTATGCACAGACAACATTTGAATATTTTTTACGTAACCCGGTCTGTGCGGAGATGGGCAGAAAGTTCAAGATGTCTTTTTCAGCCAGTGAAGAGGATACCGCTTTTTCGTATATTCATGACTTGGGTTTTATTCCAAAATTGAAGTATGTGGATGGTGTGGAAGTGCGTGGTTTCAAAGTATTGCTGGGTGGTGGACTGGGCTCACAGCCATTTTTAGCATCGCTAACAAGTGAATTTCTTCCAGAAGATGAGCTTATCCCTTATATAGAGGCTACTTTAAGAGTATTCGACCGATATGGCGAACGAAACAACCGAAATAAAGCCCGTTTTAAATACCTTATTCAAAAACTAGGTCTGGAAGAGGTGTTAAATCTGATCGAAGCGGAAAAGATTGCTACAAAAGTAAAGACTTTCACTATTGATCGAGCTAAAATTGAGCAACCGCTGCCACCGGATGACAGCCAAATTACCACACTTGATCTGGATACAGACCTAAACTATCAGGTATGGAAGAATACGAATACATTTGAACAAAAACAGGCAGGTTATTACGGTGTCTATGTACGTGTTTCTACAGGGGATATCGGTACCGATAAAGCGCGGTCCTTGGTCGCTGGATTAAAAGATCTTGTTGCGGATGATATCCGGATAACGCAAAATCAAAGTTTGTTGTTGAAATATGCAACCGAAAAGTCGCTACCTCATATTTATCAATTACTCAAATCATTGGATCTTGCACAGGTAGGCTTTGACAGCACTGCAGATGTGACCACATGTCCCGGAACGGATACCTGTAACCTTGGTATTTCAAATAGCACTGAAATGGCGCGGGTCATCGAATCGTATATTGCCGAATTCCATCAAGATTTTATTTTCAACAGAGACCTGAAAATCAAGATATCCGGTTGTATGAATTCCTGCGGTCAACATGGGCTGGCGCATATTGGCTTCCATGGCAGCTCGGTTAAAGCAGAGGGCAAGGTAGTTCCCGCTGCTCAGGTTATGCTTGGTGGTGGTACGATCGGCGACGGTGAAGGCCGGGTAGCCGAACGGATTATCAAAGTACCGACCAAAAGGGTATTGCATGTGGTTGAATTCGTATTGAACGATTATAAAAAGAATGCTGCAGAGACCGAGAATTTTCATGCGTATTACGATAGACAGGGGAAAAATTATTTTTACAACCTCTTAAAACCGCTGTCAGATCTAACGACACTTGCGGAAGATGAGTTTGTGGATTGGGGACATGAAGGTACTTTTCAAACAGCGATAGGTGTGGGTGAGTGTGCTGGGGTAGTGATCGATCTGGTAGCAACATTGATTTATGAGGCGGAGGAAAAGCTGCAATGGGCAAATGAGACATTCGGGGAAGCAAAATTCGCAGACGCTATCTATCATGCATACAATGCCTTTGTTCAGGCAGCGAAAGCCTTGCTGTTAGATAAAGGTATTAGCACAAGCACACAAAATACAGTGATCAATGAATTCCAGACACATTTTGTGGAGTCCGGGGAATATAACTTTGATCAGTCATTTCCAGAACTTGTCTTACAAATTAGTAAAAATGAACCTACTGAACGCTTTGCAACAGGTTATCTGCAAGAGGCTACAAAATTTATCAATGAGGTTTATCAACGTAAAAATTTAACGCCTGTATTGGCCTAGGAGGGAACGGAATGTCGATAGAAGCAAAAGTAACATTAGTAGGCGCTGGGCCGGGAGATCCAGACTTGATTAGCCTCAAAGGGATCAAAGCGATCCAGAAAGCGGATGTTATTTTATATGACGCGCTTGTCAATGATGAACTACTGGATTATGCAAAAGCAGATTGTATAAAAATTTACGTCGGAAAACGTGCCGAACAGCTCTCAACTTCTCAAGATGAAATTAATCGCCTATTAGTTGACTATGCCTTGAATTATGGGCATGTGGTGCGCTTAAAAGGAGGGGATCCATTTGTCTTTGGACGCGGCGGTGAGGAGATCGATCATGTGGCACAGTATGGTATTGAAACAGCGGTCATACCGGGTATTTCCTCCGCAATTGGTTTGACGGGGTTACAGCAGATTCCTCTGACTTATAGAGGGATCAGCGAGAGTTTTTGGGTGATAACAGGATCAAAATCTGACGGCAGTTTATCTAGCGATCTATACCTGGCAGCGGAATCCAATGCGACTGTAGTCGTTCTGATGGGCTATGGAAAATTAGCAGAGATCGTGGCCATCTATCAGGAAAAAAACCTTCATCATTTACCGATCGCTTTGATTCAAAATGGTTCACTGCCTAATGAAAAGGTTGTATTGGGCACCATAGACAATATATTAGATGAATCTACTGAAAAAAGAGTTGGGGTACCAGCTATTATCATTATCGGTGAAGTGGTGGCGAAACACAGATCGTTTCAACAGATTAAAGAAAAAGCACTTGCATTATAAGGATGAATAAGTTATTTCCCATATTCGTTAAACTTGATCAGATCGAGACTTTATTGGTCGGCGGTGGAAAAGTTGCGTTGGAAAAATTTCAGGCATTGATAACAAATGAAGAGCGATTGAACCTAACTGTTGTGGCAAGGGAAATTGTTCCAGAATTTGAACTATTGCTTGCGAATTATCCTCACATTCGACTTCATATACGTTCTTTTGAAACTGCTGATATTGAAAACAAGCAACTTGTGATTGCGGCTACGAATAATATAGACCTGAATGATGAACTCCGTGCGTTAACATCACTTCACAATATACTTTTCAATGCAGCGGATAAACCAGATCTATGCGACTTTTATTTGGGATCAATTGTTACTAAAGGCAATCTAAAAGTTGCGATTTCCACAAACGGCAAATCGCCAACGATTGCAAAAAGAGTGAAGGAATTGTTCAACGATCTTTTACCGGACGAAATTGACGAAACGCTTTCGCTGATGAGCGAATATCGTGAACAGTTAAAAGGGGACTTTGAATTTAAAGTAAAGAAGCTGAACGAGCATACCAAAAATATATTACGTCATGAGCGTTAAGGAAATTAAAGAAATTATCGGCGATAAAAAGGGAGCGGAGATGCTGCAGGCAATTGTGGCATTATATCCTTCAGAAGTTGTTTTTTCCACTTCTTTTGGGATAGAAGATCAGATTATCACCGAATGGATCGGCAAAAATAATATCGGCATCGAGATTTTTACTTTAGATACCGGCCGGTTGTTTAAAGAGACGTACTCTTTGTGGAGCCGTACATTGGAACGTTATCAATTGAATATCAAGACATACACACCGGATACAACATTGCTGGAAGATTTTATCAGTAAAAAGGGACCTAATTCTTTCTATGAATCTGTTGAAAATCGTAAAGAATGTTGTCGGATCAGGAAGATTGAGCCATTGCAGCGCGCTATCAAAGGAAAAAAAATTTGGATTACCGGCATTCGGTCTGAACAATCAGTCAATAGACATGATATGGATTTTGTAGAGTATGACGAAGTAAATGATATCATAAAAATCCATCCGCTGTTTGACTGGACCTTTGAACAGGTAAAAATGTATTGCAAGGAACAGTATATTCCCTATAATGTCTTACATGACAAAGGCTTTCCGAGCATTGGTTGCCAACCATGTACAAGAGCTATCCAGGAAGGAGAAGATTTTCGGGCGGGAAGATGGTGGTGGGAAGATCAGAGTAAAAAAGAATGTGGTTTACATGCGGTTAAATCTTAATCCTAAAAAAGCGTAAACCCAAATTCATTAAATCAAATTTATTATTTCAAAGAATGGACTATTTAGATCATTTAGAAGCGGAAGCAATATATATATTAAGAGAAGTCGCCGGACAGTTTGAAAAACCGGCATTACTATTCTCGGGCGGAAAAGATTCCATTACATTGGTTCATCTGGCAAAAAAAGCTTTTAGACCGGGTAAATTTCCCTTTCCATTGGTTCATATTGATACTGGGCACAACTTCCCCGAAACTATTGCTTTCCGTGACAGTCTTATCGAAGAGATCGGAGAAAAACTGATCGTGGGCTATGTCCAAGATAGTATCGATCAGGGCAAAGTCGTTGAGCAAAAAGGAAAAAATGCAAGTCGTAACGCACTTCAGACTGTCACCTTGCTTGAGACAATCTCGAAAAATGGTTTCGATGCATGTATCGGAGGGGCACGCAGAGATGAGGAGAAGGCCCGTGCTAAAGAACGTATTTTCTCAGTGCGGGATGAGTTTGGACAATGGGATCCAAAAAGACAAAGACCTGAACTGTGGAGTATTTTCAATGGTAAGATCAACAAAGGCGAGAATGTACGAGTATTTCCGATTTCAAATTGGACTGAGCTCGATGTCTGGAATTATATCAAACGCGAACAAATCGCATTGCCATCCATTTATTTTAGCCATGAACGGGAGGTAATTACTCGTAACGGACAATTAATGGCAGCCGCACCATTTTTGAATATTGATGAAGAGGATGTTATCGAAACTAAATCTGTTCGTTTCAGGACGGTGGGTGATATGACCTGTACAGCAGCAGTAGATTCTACCGCAGTTGCTTTGGATGATATCATTGCAGAAATCAAAGCATCAACAGTCAGTGAACGTGGGGCGCGGATGGATGACAAAGTATCCGAGGCAGCAATGGAAGAACGCAAAAAACAGGGATATTTTTAATTCCTCAAATCTAATACTTGATATTGACAACAATGAATATATTGAAATTTATAACAGCTGGTTCGGTAGACGATGGTAAGAGTACCCTAATCGGTCGATTGCTATATGATACCAATTCTATTTTGGATGACCAATTGGAAGCGATACAACGTGCAAATCGAAAAAATGATGATGGAACAGTAGATTTAGCGATATTAACGGATGGACTAAAGGCAGAACGCGAACAAGGAATCACGATCGATGTCGCTTACAAATATTTTCAGACCGATCAGCGAAAATACATTATTGCTGATGCTCCGGGCCATATCCAATATACGCGAAACATGGTAACCGGCGCATCCAACTCTGAGCTGATTATCATCTTGGTAGATGCACGGAAGGGAGTTATTGAACAAACAAAAAGGCATTCGTTTATTGCTAAATTACTGGCGATGAAGCAGGTATTAGTATGTGTCAATAAAATGGATATGGTAGATTATAGCGCTACTGTTTTTGAACAAATCAAAAATGATTACCAGCAATTGGCTGCTAATTTAGGGCTTCAGGAGGTTGATTTTATCCCGGTATCCGCCTTAAAAGGCGACAATATTGTTCATAAGTCCGATCGTATGCTCTGGTATTCCGGAGAATCGCTATTGGATTACTTGGAAAATGTTGAAATTCACGAAAATCAAGCGGCGAATTGGAGATTCCCGGTACAATGGGTTGTAAGGCCACAAACGGATGATTTACATGATTATAGGGGATATGCAGGCAGAGTATTAGGAGAGGGGCTTACGGTGGGTGATCAGGTGATTATTTATCCTTCTGAAACATACAGTACTATCAAAGCCATAGAATTTAACGGCCTGCAGCTTGACCGGGCAGAAAATGGACAGTCAGTTATTCTTCATTTAACAGACGATGTGGACATTAGTCGCGGCGACACGATTGCAAATGTTGAAAAACAACCAAAATTTGAACGTAATATTCAGGCAAACGTATGCTGGTTTGACAACAAACCCTTGGATACCGAACAGATCTATTTGCTACAGAGCCACAGTAAATTGACAAAAATTAAGATTGTTGATGTGCTTTATAAATTTGACATCAACACACAGGAAAAAGTCTTTGACGAAACGATCAAGCTCAATGATATTGGTCGGATCGCGATCAAATCAGCAGAAAATCTTGTATTTGATTTACAAGCAGAAAATGCTGCGAATTCACAGGCGATCGTCATTGATCCACGGACTAATTTAACAGTTGGTGCTTTGATGATTCAGGCTGTTGATTAGCATTTTTTTTATCTGTAAATATTCAACCTAAATATTTATTGAGGAATCCAAGCATTTTGCTTGGATTCCTTTTTATTTAAAGTATACAAACCTTGTTTGTAAATCATTGTAAGAAAATAAAACCTCCATTCTCATCATTATGTATATTTATTATAATTTATATTATGTTAAATAGTAATATACAAACCCACTCTTCCATACGACAGTTCGTGCGACTATATTAAACAAATTACAACATTCCGTCTGTTTTATTGTAAAAACGAAAATGATTCTTCTTTTTATTCAAAATGTCGAATAAAATACACGGATGATTTGATTTCGGGCTACATTCCGATATCACCGAGCCAAATAGCTTATACGGTATAGAATTCGAAATTTCATTATAATCGCCTAAAATTTGTAAAAAATTAACAAAAATTGGTTTTCTGTTAAAAAATATATAAATTAGTGCCAGCCAAAGGGAAATTTTACTAATTAAAACATGTCAAAAAATTTTAACGAGTTCATTGCGAGCGTTGAGAAACGTAATCCAAATGAACCAGAATTCTTACAAGCAGTAAAAGAAGTTACAGAGGATTTATTTCCTTATATCACCAACAATCATCCTGAGTTTTTCGACCAAAAAATTCTTGAACGTCTGACCGAACCTGAACGTATTATTTCTTTTCGTGTAACCTGGTTAGATGACAACCATGAGGTGCAGGTAAACCGTGGATACCGTGTGCAAATGAATAGTTCTATAGGTCCTTACAAAGGAGGCCTCCGCTTCGCTCCTTCTGTGAATCAGAGCATCTTGAAATTCCTTGCTTTTGAACAAGTTTTCAAAAACAGTTTAACGGGCTTGCCGATCGGTGGTGGTAAAGGCGGTTCTGATTTTGACCCCAAAGGTAAATCAGATAATGAAATCATGCGTTTTTGCCAAAGCTTTATGACGGAATTATATCGTCATATAGGTGCTGATACAGATGTTCCTGCAGGGGATATCGGTGTTGGTGGACGTGAAATTGGCTTTTTATTCGGACAATTTAAACGTCTTCAGAATAACTTTACCGGCGTCCTGACGGGTAAAGGTGAATTATGGGGAGGTTCCTACATTCGTCCGGAAGCTACCGGATATGGCCTATTATACTTTGTGGACTGCATATTTAAACATAAAGGACAATCCTTAAATGGTAAAATTGCAACAGTTTCAGGTGCTGGCAATGTTGCATTTTATGCGGTTGAAAAAGCAATGCAATTAGGTGCAAAAGTAATTACTGTTTCTAATAGTCTCGGCACATTGTATGATCCAGATGGTTTTGATACAGAGAAAATGGCTTTTGGAGCAACTTTAGGACGGAATTTAGACCGATACCCTGCCCGTTATCCAAAAGCCCAGTTTTTACCTGGAAAGAAACCTTGGCAGTTTAAATGTGATATCGCATTACCTTGTGCAACACAAAATGAACTGGATGAATCTGACGCCAAAACACTTGTGACAAATGGCTGCATCTGTGTTGCTGAAGGGGCTAATATGCCTTCCACCGCCGAAGCCATTAAGGTTTTCTTAGATGCAAAAATTAGTTTTGCTCCGGGGAAAGCGGCAAATGCAGGTGGAGTTGCTGTAAGTGGCCTGGAAATGTCTCAAAACTCGATCCGTACTCAATGGTGTACCGAGGAAGTTGACAACCGTTTGAAAACGATTATGGAGAGCATTCACGAGACTTGTTTGAAATATGGCAAAGAAAGTGATTTTGTTAACTATTTAAAAGGTGCTAATATTGGTGGCTTTATTAAGGTAGCCAATGCGATGAAAGCACAAGGAGTTGTATAATCAGCCTTTTTCTAATCATATCATAATCCTGAACGCTCAAATGTATTTCATTTGGGCGTTTTTTTATACTTTTATGGTAATTTTTAAAAAAAGAGATTTACATGAGATTAATAGCGGAACTCCCCCATCCTGATTGCAAGATTTCCATCTTTGGAATGAACCAGAAATTCATTATCAAATTTGAACAAGGAAATCTGGAGCAATCCTATAAAATTGCAGAAGTTGATATCATAGGCGGGGTAAATGGTGTCTTTGAATTACTTGATGAGGAATTTCTTAAAAGTGTGTTAGATCAGTTTGCTTTAATGCGTCAATCATTTAACAGTGCTTACAGTAGATACGAATAGTAGCAATTATGTTAAACTATCTTTATTTCGCAGCATTTTGGGCTTGCCAGATTGTATCCTCTATCCTATTTAAACTAGGTGGAATTCATCCAAAGTATAAATGGGTCGCATTGATTATTGGAAATATTATTTTGCTTTCGGCAAGCTGGTTTCTTATCCAACTGTTTAAAAATGTCTCGCAGCCTATAGTTATTGCATTGTGTTCAGGCGGGACTTTTTTAACTGTCCAGCTGGCCATGGCGTTGTATTTCAAAAGCCCACTTAGTTGGCAGCAGGTAGTCGGTATGTTTGTTATTATTGTGGGTATGGTAATGATCACCTTTGGTGGCAAAGACCAGACAGCTTAAGAATTTGATTTTATCCCGAAAAAATTGATGAGCTTTATTTATTATAATAAAACTCATCAATTACAAGTGAACTTGCGAGCTGTTGATTAAAGCGGTCTAAATCCGTCATTTTTCCGGAAATATCATACATTACTTCCAGTTTTCCACTGATTTTCTCGATTACACGACGTGAAGCTTTAATTTTAAAATCCAGCGCCATTTGTTCAAACTCATGTAGATGATAAAATTCATTTGAACTAAATTTGATATGTAATGAACGTACTAGATAGTAACGCGATAATAATACTTCTATCCGCTGGAAAAGCGCAAGGATAAGCACCATAAAAATGGCGAAGGAGATTGCATAAACTGATTCGCCCAATCCGGCAAACATTCCAATCCCGGCTGTGGCCCAGATAACGGCTGCAGTAGTTAGGCCACTGACTGATAATTTACCTTTAAATATAACTCCTGCTCCTATAAAACCGATACCTGTAACGATATTGGCAGCAACCCGATCCGTACTATTGCCAATAAATAAACAGGATACAATCGTGAACATGGCAGAGCCAAAGCAGATCAGTACCACTGTACGGAATCCAGCCGATTTATTTCTGTACTCACGCTCAAAGCCGATTAAACTGCCGCACAAAATTGAAGTTATGGCATTTAGTAAAGGCTTACTACTCAAAAAATCAATAATATTTTCCATAATAAGTGCTGTTGGACGATAATATCAAAAACTCCCATTTAAACAATGGGAGCTCTCTTTTCCTATAAGTAAGCGTAAGTTATTCCATCACCACCGCGGTCTTGATGTTCATCTTCAAACCGGCTGACATGGCTGTATTTACGTAAATAGTCCCGAATGAATTTTCGCAAAATACCATCCCCTTTACCATGAATAATTTTTAAGGATGGATAGCCTACCATAACGGCCCTATCCAGTACTTTTTCTAATTCATTCAGTGCATCTTCGGTTCGCATACCACGGAGGTCAATCTCCGGATTAAAATCCGCTACGGTTCCGGCTGACAACGATCTGGATAAACTTTTTGCTGATTTCTTATTTTCCCGTCCTTCGAGCTTAACGACATTCTTTCGCTTCTGCACTGTTCGCAATTCTCCCATGGCAAGAATCACGTTGTTTTTAGCAATTTCAACAACCTGTGCTTCGGCTCCATTGTCAATAATCTGCACCCAGTCACCGATGGTCAGTTCGGAGGATTCCGTTATTTTGTCTTTGATGACATGCTTAGTCGTCTGTTCTTTTGGCAAAACAGCTTTCAGAGCTTGATCCAGGTTGCTGCGCAGTTCACGGGTTTTCTCCTTATCAGCTTTCGCCGACTTGATCTGTGCGACCGTATTTTCAATTAATTTATTGGAGTTCCTGATGATTTCCTGAGCCTCCTCTTTGGCTTTTTTAAGTATAACCCGTTTATTTTCCTCCAGATAATTTTGCAGTTCCAGGTACTCAGATTTAAGAGATTCAAGTTCTTTCTCTCTTTTATTAATGGCAACTTTTGTATCAAACACCTCTTTCTTCTCCCGTTCAAGATCGATCAACAAGGTATCTACCTTTTTCTGTTGTACACCGATCTTCCCTTTGGCAGCCTCTAGAATATCCTTTCCTAACCCTATTTTCTGCGCAATTTCGAAGGCATAAGAGCTTCCAGGTTTACCGATCTGGAGAATATACATTGGACGCATCTCACGGTTATCGAACAACATAGAAGCATTCTCCAGACCCGTTGTATTGCTCGCAAATACTTTTAAGTTTGAGTAGTGGGTGGTTACCACACCTCTGATCTGCTTTTTATTCAGCGATTCCAACACAGCTTCGGCAATAGGTCCTCCAAATAAAGGATCTGTTCCGGTACCGAATTCATCAATGAGCACCAAGGTGCGTCCACTGGCAAATTCCGTAAAATATTTCATTTTCGATAAGTGTGCACTGTAGGTACTGAGGTCACTCTCAATAGATTGATCATCACCGATATCAGCGAATATTTGCTTAAATACGCCTACTTTCGTCGTTGGCTCAGCTGGGATCAATAAACCCGATTGTACCATGATCTGTAGCAAACCTACGGTCTTCATACAAACTGACTTACCGCCGGCATTTGGTCCGGAGACAACAATAACACGTTGCAATTGGTCGATCTGTATATTCAAAGGAACGACAGTACCTTTATGGTGTTCGTTAAGTATGAGTAAAGGGTGACGCGCATTGATGAGATTGATCTCCGCTTCTTTGGACAGTTCCGGCATCTCGGCCTCAATATCCAAGGCAAACAAAGCTTTGGCCCTAACAAAATCAACTTTGGTCAATAAACCATGATAAGACAGCAATAATGGGAGATGTGGACGTACTTTATCTGTGAGTTCAACAAGAATTCGGATAACCTCCCTCCTGCGCTCAAATTCCAGATCTCTTATCTTATTATTAAGCTGGAATACTTCTTCTGGTTCAATGTAAGCTGTCTGCCCTGTTGCTGATTCGTCGTGAATTAATCCTTTGAGCTTTCTTTTGTTTTCCGCCAGGATGGGGATACACAGACGTCCATCGCGTACGGTCAAATTGCCATCCGCGGTCCACCCGCTGTCCTGCGCATTTTTGAAAATACTATTTATGCGTTTGAGCGCATCTTGTTCTGCACGTTGTATTTGCTGGGTGATCTCAAGTAACAGGCGGGAAGCATTATTTTTGAGTTTCCCACGCTCGTCGATGACTGTTTCAATATCTCGGATGATTCCCTTCTCTATCGGTAAATGCTCAAATAGCACTTCCAAATTTGGATATAGCCCTTCTCTTTCATTAAAATATCGAATGATGGCGTAAACAGTTTTCAAAGACAACAAGACACGAAAAAACTCTTCTTCAAGTAGAAAAGCACCTTCAACCCTTGCTTTTTCAATAATGGATTTTAAAGGAAAAAAATTCTCGACGGGAAATGCCCCATCATTGACAAGAAGATCTTTGAATTCACTTGTCTGTCTCAAAAAACGATCTATCTGATCAAAGCGAGTTTGTGGCTGAATTTTTTCGACCAGTTCACGGCCTGATTCACTCAGGCATTTTTGTTTTATTTTATCTTTTATCTCGGAAAAGCCGAGTTTATCTATCGCATTTAATGGATATACCATAAAATTATATTCTTTGATGGTTAAAGTTTTGATACAGGCTTTAATGCCTGTGGTGGAGTAAGAATAGGTTTTTCAAGCCTTTGTTCGATTTGTTTTGGTAACGTTGCTGTGTCCTTTGCCGAAACGCCAGGTGTTGTTGCTGGGGACGCAGGATTTCCAGAGGAAGTAGGCGGCGGTGATCCAGCTGGAGTTATTGAACTACCTATAGATAGCTGGTTCATTAAATAGCTGTCCAAACTAACACCTGTTTTCTGTTGGAAATTTTTGTTAAACAACCAAGACGCTTCTTTAAAACTGAATTTCTCCTTGCTTGGTTGGTAGTGGATAAGCGCAGCAATACGTTCTTGATACTGTTGCTGTTGTCGCATCACACGACTTGTACTATCCTGAATCCTTGCATTGACAATCGAATCCCTTGTTCGGATAGAATCTTGTTTTTTACGTTCGATATCCGTATAAAACTTATTCTCCTTCGTCAAGTTATCTTCCACTTTTTTATAAATGGCCGACATGATTTCAGCATCTTTACCATAATAGTCCAGGTTCTTTTTAAAAGAAACGGAGTCTAACCCGTATTTATCAAAAGTCACCTGATACAAAGGCACCATCACTTTGCGTGCACTATCAATGGGCAAAATATTGAGATATGAATCTGTCAATTGGATTTCTGTCAAAGCATTTACAAATTTGCTTTGCGAGATAATATCCTTCTCTTCTGGTCTGACACAGGAACCAAATAAAAAAATCACAGCAAGTAGATTCAGTATTAATCGTAGCATTTCGTAGTTTTGTACAAATTTACAAAAAGCACCGACATTTGGCACTTTTTACATCATCAAACTATATCTGAAATGAGTATTGCGAGTAATTTAGAAGCTTTAAGATTGGAAACTGAGGCTAAAGGCGTTCAGCTTGTAGCAGTTTCAAAGACAAAGTCCAATTCAGAAATCATGGAAGCCTATGAGGCTGGACAACGTATTTTCGGTGAAAATCATGTTCAAGAATTAATTGAGAAAGCGGAGCTTTTACCTAAAGATATTCAATGGCATATGATCGGACACCTACAGACAAACAAAGTAAAATATATTGCTCCATTTATTAGTCTAATTGCTTCTATTGACTCCCTAAAACTGCTAAAAGAAGTTAATAAACATGCATTAAAAGCTAATCGTACCATCGACTGTTTATTGCAAGTATATATTGCTGATGAGGATACCAAGTTCGGTTTGGATCATGCCGAATTGATCGAGCTGCTTCGTGATGAAGAATTCTTAGAACTAAAAAATATCCGAATTTGTGGTCTGATGGGTATTGCCTCCAATACAGACAATGAAAAGGTGATCAAAGCAGAGTTCTATGAACTAAAGATGTTATTTGATGGAATTAAAGCTAGCTTCTACCGGAAAGATGATTATTTTAACATACTCTCCATGGGAATGTCATCGGATTACAAATTAGCGATTGAAGAGGGATCAACTATGGTCCGTATCGGAAGTACAATCTTTGGTAAAAGAGTAGTTAAACATTATAAAAACAATGACTAAACCAATTATACGCGAAGCAATTAAGGCCGATTGCCCACAAATGCTTGAATTAATCAAAGAATTGGCGATCTATGAGAAAGCACCGGATGAAGTAACAGTTTCCCTCGCGGAGTTTGAAGAAGCAGGGTTTGGAGATAATCCTATTTGGGGTGCATTTGTAGCAGAAGTTGGTGAAGAAATTGTTGGAATTTCATTATATTACGTCAGATACTCCACCTGGAAAGGAAGAAGGCTTTACCTGGAAGATTTAATCGTTACCGAAAAAATGCGCGGACTGGGAATGGGTAAGCAACTTTTTGACAGGACGCTTGCCTATGGTAAAGAATGTGGTTACCATGGCATGGTATGGCAAGTTTTGAACTGGAACGAATCTGCCATAAAATTCTACGAGCGGTATAAAGCTGATTTTGATCCGGAGTGGATCAATGTATCGATCACTTATTAAAATTAAAGGGAAAACAATCAATTCAATGCGGTTTTATCTTTTTTTGAAAATTTTATTTATAGGTTGTTTGTTTTACTCGTGTCAAAACAGAAGTGTAGCACCTTCTCTAGCTCACACCGGGGATACACTCTCATATCACAAAAAAATGGTTGATGAGCATAGTAATTATTTTCTAAAAGGAGAAGATAAATTGGATACTACTTATTTCCGGGCTAGCTATCCGGTGTTCGATGAAGCAAAAATCAATGATCTTGTTTCATCTATAGTTCATCTTGAAGGAGATACCAGTATGGAAGAAGCCGCCCATCGTTTTATCAATGCTTATAATGAATATGTGGATGATAACAATGGTAAATCTACTGCAACCTGGAATCGGGATCTTCGGGTTGATGTAGTTGCAAATACGCCCATGTATCTGGCCATACGAACAAAACAAGAGGAATATACTGGCGGAGCTCATGGTGACCATGTCACCTTATATTCAAACTTTGATAGGCAGTCTAATAGTCCAATTACAATTGACGATATTATTCGTAAAGAAGATAAAGATAAGTTTATCACAATCGCCGAACAGTGTTTTCGTAAAAAAGAGGGACTGCATAAGGATGATACCTTAAATGGGAAATATTTTTTTGAAGGTGGCAAGTTTTCGCTTGCGGATAATTTTACATTTGAAAAAAACGAATTATTATTTTATTATAATATCTACGAAATTAAATCTTACGCTGAAGGTGGTACAGAGCTGCGTATTCCCTACACAACTTTTAAAGATCTGATGTCAGAAAAAGGATTACATTATATTAATAGTATCAATTAGCAATCAACTAAACTCAATAAAATAAATGCAGGTTTTTAAATTTGGAGGTGCATCGGTAAAGGATGCGGAAAGTGTCAGAAATTCAGCAAAGATTATTTCGAAATACAAAGGTGAAGCTTTGTTGGTCGTTATCTCTGCCATGGGTAAGACAACAAACCTTCTGGAGAAATTGACCAGAGAATATTATAATAATACGGGCTTGCAGTTTCAGACCCTTGAAGAAGCCAAAGCATTTCATTTTCAAATTCTTTGGGATCTATTTCCTGGCGGTGAAAATCCCATATTCGATGAAATTGCCAACTGTTTCGTCGAAATCGAATGGATTTTGGAAGAGGATCCGCAAGACTCCTACGATTACCTATTTGACCAAATTGTGTCCATGGGTGAATTGATTTCGACGAAAATTGTCGCTGCCTATGTTGCCTTTATTGGGGAGAAAGTAAAATGGATAGATGCACGTGATTATATATTGACCGATAATACCTACCGCGAGGCTGTCGTAGACTGGAGTAAAACAGAAGAGAAAATCCGTGCTGAACTTCCATCCATATTAGACGAATACATTGTCATTACGCAGGGTTTTCTGGGATCCACATCGGAGAATTTCACAACAACTTTAGGTCGTGAAGGTTCCGATTATTCAGCAGCTATTTTTGCGTCATGTTTAAATGCTGAAAATGTAACAATCTGGAAAGACGTTCCGGGGGTTCTCAATGCTGACCCGAAATGGTTTGAAAAAACGGAATTGATTCCTGAACTGTCGTATACGGATGCGATCGAGCTTACCTATTATGGGGCGACTGTCATTCACCCGAAGACGATCAAACCGCTGCAGAATAAAAAAATAGCCTTAAATGTGCGTTCTTTTGTTGATCCGGAGTCTCCAGGAACAATAATTCGTAGTACAAATCAGACATTACCGGTTCCTTCGTTTATATTCAAAGTAAATCAGATTTTTATTTCCATCTCGCCAAGGGATTTTTCTTTCATCGTGGAAGACAATCTCAGGGATATCTTTAACCTGTTTCATGAACATCGCATCAAAATCAATATGATGCACAATACGGCAATCAATTTCACCGTCGCAGTGGATGATACGGGGAAAAACCTGGTGGATTTAATTAACGATCTTGAACAACGGTTTAAAGTTACCCATGAGTCTGGTCTTGAATTAATTACTATCCGTTACTATAATCAGGAAACGATCGACCGCGTTCTGGTTGATAAAGAAGTGATCAGTGAATTGAAGGATAGATATACTTGTCAGCTTCTCGTTAAGAAAATATAAATGAATAGATTGATTCTTCAAAAGGAGGTGCAGTTGTTTTTGGAAAAAAGCCTGGATGAGTCTCCTGCCAAAATAGCTTTAAAGAAATCTCCTTTTGAGGGAATATCGTCTTCTGAATTAGCTGCACAGCTGGATGGTAAACAGCGTGCAAGGACTAAACTTCCGTTATGGACAAAGACACCGGGTGTCTATTTTCCTGCTAAATTAAATCTAGAACAGTGCTCGTCAGAAAAAACGGCATTATTTAAAAGTTCGCTTATTCAGGAAGGTACAAATTTAATTGATGCAACGAGCGGTTTTGGTGTCGACAGCTTTTATTTTTCAACGCGGGCAAAGCAAGTGGTTTCATGTGAGCTCAATCCTGATCTTGCGAAAATTTCTGCATATAATGCTAGGATATTGTCTGCCGCAAATATCGAGGTTATTGCCACAAATGGTGTAGATTACATACTTAACAATCCACAGGCACATTTTGATTATATCTATCTGGATCCTTCGCGCAGAGTTCAAAATAAGAAAGTATTTTTATTGGACGAGTGTGACCCCAATTTGGTGGCTCTCCAAAACGATTTTTTCGAACGATCAGATATCATTATCAGCAAGCTTGCGCCATTATTGGATATCTCCTCAGCATTGAGCATGTTAGTCCATGTAAAGGATGTTTATGTCGTTTCCTTGCAAAATGATTGTAAAGAACTTATTTTTATTCAAGAGAAAGGATATATAGACGAACCGGTCATTCACGCTGTCCGGCTGTTCAAAGAGGAACAACAGATCATCTCTTTTACTTATGGGGGGGAACGCGCTACCCTTGTCGATTATAGTGCACCTCTATCCTATCTTTATGAGCCGGATGTTGCCCTGACCAAAGCCGGTGCGTTTAAAACAATCATCAATCATTTTGATGTGAAAAAACTACACAAAAGCACGCATTTATATACATCGGATCAGAAAATCCCTGATTTTCCGGGCAAAATATTTAGGATAAAACAGGTTGAATCTTTTACAGAATTCAAGAAAAGGAAAAGTCCTCTAATTGCGGATATTATCGCTAAAAACTTTCCGCTAAAAACGGAGGAGATAAAAAAGAAGTTTAAGATTAAAGATGCTGGTGACACCTTCACCTTCTTCACAACAATATTGAATGATCAGCTTACTGTCATACATACACAGCGAATCCTAGAATAGACAATTTCATTACAATTGTACTATTTCTTCTCCGTAATTTTAATACATGGATAAAATCGTATTATCAGCATTAGATTTAGCTCCTGTCAAAAAGGGAGAAAATGCAGCCAGTGCTATCGCTCGCAGTGTAAAAGTTGCCCAACATATCGAAAAACTAGATTTTAAAAGAATCTGGGTAGCTGAACACCATAATATGGAGTATATTGCAAGTTCGGCAACCTCATTGCTTATACAGCATATTGCTTCAAATACTGACCGGATCAGAGTAGGTTCAGGTGGTATCATGTTGCCTAATCATGCTCCCCTGGTGATTGCCGAACAATTTGGTACATTGGAAACGTTATTTCCGGGGCGAATTGATCTTGGTTTAGGTCGGGCACCGGGTACTGATCAATTGACTGCAATGGCCTTGCGAAGGAATAATCTGAATACTGCATTTCAGTTTCCGCAGGAAGTCAAAGATCTTCAACGTTATTTCAGTACGGATAATTATGATGCAAAAGTGCGCGCATTTCCCGGTGAAGGACTGGAAATACCCCTTTATATTCTTGGGTCTAGTACAGATAGCGCTTATTTAGCGGCCAGTTTAGGACTTCCCTATGCCTTTGCGACACACTTTGCCCCGGCTCAATTTGCCTCGGCAAGCATGATCTATCATCAGAATTTCGTGCCATCGGAAGTGCTGGACAAACCATACTTTATTTCCTGCGTCAATGTTATTGCTGCAGACAGTACAGAAGAAGCTGAGTTTTTGTCTACTAGTTTTTATAATCTATTTGCTGGTATTGTAACCAATACAAGAAGACCTTTATCTCCACCGACAGAGGAAGTAATTTATAAAGGGATTCCAGCCATCGAACAAGCTGTAGAGAGCATGGCCTCCTGTGCTTTTGTAGGGGATAAAAATAAGATTGCTCCAGAGATAAACAAATTTGTCAAAGATCATAAAGTCGATGAAATTATGGCGACCTCCTATATCTTTGATGATGAAAAATGCCTGAAATCATTTTCCTTACTTAAGGAAGCTCTCTCCTAACAAAGCTAAAGGGTTTATATATTGTGAATTTTTATATATTTAAATAAAAATTCACAATATATGAACAGCTATTCTGCTTTGACCTTACTGTTTGGGCTATTATTCATCCAAGCTTGTCACAGTCCCACAACGAAAAAAGATGATACCCCAATAAATTCGGTTGCCACGAAAGATAGCTCATCTTTGATGTCCAAAGACAGTACAGGCTTGTTACTTTCGGCAGCAGCCGATAGTTCAAAGGGACAGATTTTTTTGGTTCGCAGTTATCGCATCTGGGAAAAGGAGGATCCAACCGCTGTATTGAATAAGGATTGGTTTGATCTTTATGAGCGCGAGGGGAAATATTATCTGGAGAAAGTCGATTATGAAATTAAGGATAGTTATGATGAATGTGCTCAGGTTCCGTCAAAAAATGTCGAGTCCAAAAGAAACTCACTTTTGTTTCTGAATATAAAGGGATTAAAACCGGGGGCCGTGGAAAATATGAAGATCAACCATTCAGAAATCTGGCCCAAGGAATCTGTAGAGTATAATTTTAAAAAACAACGAATTGTCCTTAAAGGATTGGGAGACATCAAATCCACTGAAGTGCAGACGGATGAAAAGGGACATGAAAAACTATTTCACGAAGTCGCACATTACAAGCTCAATGCTACCTTTGGGGGAGCTAAAGAAATAACTTTATTTCAAAAAGATCAATATGATCATATATTTATGTCTACACAGTTTGTTGGTGACATAGATCGTGATGGGCAGTTGGATTTTATCTTTTCTAATCCGGGGAACTATGAGGAAGAAGCACTGCTTTTGTTCCTTTCTAATGGCGGAAGACCATTGATTTTCGAGGCAAATGAGCAGTTTGATTGTTAATTTGCAGTCATGAAAGATATAAAAACAGTCCTGCATCAAATGAAGTCCATTCATCGGGCTCTAATCGCAATTTGTGTTTTTATACTTGTGTATATCTTTTCCCCGATTAAAACCTTCACATTGTTAAGTCTGGTTTTATGTTGGCTTGGCTTTTGTATTTCCTATATATTGGTTTCCTGGTATACGTTTTACACCATGCCGGTGACCACAATCGCTAAGAAAGCACAACAGGAAGACGGTAGCCGACTTTTTGTATCCCTATTTATAATATTAGTTACGGTTAGCTGCTTCATTTCTGTACTTATGATCATTATATCGACTAAGGATAAACAGCTTGATAATTCATTTATTATCATTATCTGTATGCTTGCTATACTTGCTTCGTGGTGTCTGGTTCATACCATCTACACATTCCATTATGCACGTTTATATTATGAAAATGGTTCCAAGGGCAGTGGATTGGAATTCCCAGGGGACGACCAACCAGACTATTTGGATTTTGCTTATTTTTCTTTTGTCATGGGCTGTACATTTCAGGTGTCTGATGTGGGTATTTCATCAAAAAAAATTAGACGGGTTGCGCTATTTCATGGCCTCCTCTCCTTTGGACTGAATACATTCGTCGTTGCTCTGACTATCAATATCATTTCTGGTTTGATCAATTGAGTTTTTAAACTAAAAACCGTATTTTAGTCCAAAATTTACACGTATGAAGTTGTTCAAACCATTAGTCGCGCTCATTTTATGCCTTATCACTTTTTTTTCGTGTAAGAAGAATGAAAATACGGATGGTGAAGGATCTGCTGGAGTTACCGGAAGTTATATTGGCAGGGTTCAATTTCAGGGCAACTCATTGTCTGTTGATCGATCCAATAGATTGATCCGTATTCTACCTGATGGAGGTGACAAATCGTTTAAAATTGAATTCTTTACAGGAGTGCCAAATATTACGGGAGTCCGCTTTACGCAGGATAATGACAGTACTTGGATCTCGAACGATACAACCAGACTAAAAAAGGTGACCATATCGGGTAAATCTCTTGAAATAGACTACCAATTAAATAGTCAACGCTGGATTGTAAATGACGGGATTCGTAAATAATAATCAATCTAAATTGTCATAATAACTTCATTTTTCGTTGTAAAAGTATTTTCTTATCGCTATATTAGTCAAGCGTAAGGAAAAGAGAAATGAAACACATCAAAAAAATTGGAGCAATTGCTTCGGTATTTGCCATAGTTATCGCCTTGAGTGCATTTAACTTCCAGCGGGAAAAACCTCAGGAAGAACCCAGACCTACAAATTTAAAAGTTTTACCGAAGAATATTTCACATGACGAACTGATCGCGACAATGAAAGAGTTTAATGTCGCATTGGGTGTAAAATGCGGATTTTGTCATGCACCTTCAAAAGAAGATCCTAAAAAGATGGATTTCGCAAGTGATGAAAATCAAAAAAAGGAAATTGGCCGAGCAATGATCAAGATGACACTAAAGATTAACAAAAAATATTTTAATCGTAGTTGGGATAGCTCTCCCGCCAAAGCAATATCCTGTAAAACTTGTCATGGTGGCAAAGAAGAACCAGAAATGGTCATAGCGAAAAACTAATCAAACTATATATTTATGTAACACCATAGGGCTTCTCTTATGGTGTTTTTTATTGCCTATTCTTTGCTTATTTATTAGTGTTTCTTGGGTTATTCTTTGCTGTTTCTAGGCTATTTCTCTGGATTTTCCTTGGTATTGGTTTGCGATTCCTTCTCCTTTCTGGGATCATACCGAAAGTTTTGGGGGTACAATTTTTTAAGCATACAATTTCATTACTCTATATAGGAAGAATGTGGTGTCCCTTACGCCACGAAAGACACTCCTGAAAGCTTTGAGCTTTGCATTGA
>Ga0222427_100201_pt1 | contig 149122 bp, 133 predicted proteins | sample 2B20Ametagenome_FD_182890 | JGI IMG/M metagenome (GOLD analysis project Ga0222427, IMG submission 182890) | Enriched microbial communities from leaf-cutter ant dump, University of Wisconsin, Madison, United States - 2B20A (version 2) | ecosystem: Environmental > Terrestrial > Nest > Insects... | reverse complement strand
AAATACCGGGCTGCGCTCACAAGCCCGATACTTGGTGACGCGGGGTGGAGCAGCCCGGTAGCTCGTCAGGCTCATAACCTGAAGGTCGTCAGTTCAAATCTGGCCCCCGCAACCACTGATACAGACATAAGTCACACGTGTACAAAAGCCGTCGGCAGATTTGAACGACATTCTGGCTGCGAGGTGTTGCGTGATAGCGTGCGCCTTAGGTAACAAAGCTTTTTTTAAAATGGCTTCATGGCACCGGGCAGGGTCAGCCGGTAGACCAGAATGAGGTTGTCGTTATCGCCCGCGCCACTGCCGTGAGTGTCGGTCAGGCCGGCGTCGAAGTCCTGGCCGTTGAGGTGGCCGTTTTTTGTTTCAAAATCGTTGTCGCTGCCAATCAGGAGAAACACGTCGTTCGGCGCCTGGGGATCGAGCGCCGGGGCAATGGCCATGGCTTCAAGCTTCTCCGGCAGGGTCATCGACGTCGATGGCGTCACATTCAGGTTCATGCCGAAGCGGGCGAGTTGAATGGGGTTGAGCATGTTGATCAGTTCGGTCTGCTGAACCGGCGTGATACCGGCAACAAGCCTGCCGTTCTGGGCAACAGGCTGCGCGCTCTGTTCATAAGGTGTCCCGGCCAGATTGGTCGCGCCGGCCAGGTCAACCAGCAGTACGCTCTTGAACACCGCTGCGTTGGCCGTGCCCTTGCCGCGTCCGTTGCCATCGCGCGATAATACCAGGAACTGTGTATCGCTCAGCGCGACCATTTCCGACTGGGCGGCCGTGGTGTCAGCCGGCTGTCCGTCACCGGCTTCGCGGTAGGTCGGCAGTTGCAGGACGTAGTGGCCGACCGGTTGCGCTGGCGTCCGTGTCTTTGAAATATCATAAACGAGAATACGGGTGTTATTGCGGGTGGCGCTATCCTTGCCGGTCGTATCCTGGACGGTGGCGCTTTGCAGGATGGTGATGAGACGTTTGCCATCGGGCGTGATGGTCAGGGCTTCGAGGCCCTGGTTGTTGCGACGGCCGGTGTCCGGCGCCTTCTCGGCCGTGAAGTTGAGCGCGCCAGATGTCATCGGCAGCAGGGCAGGGACGGTTTGAATGGCGCCCATCTGTCTGCCGGTCTTATCAAACAGGTAGATGCCGGCAGCATATTCGTCGGAAATATAGAAGCTGCCGTCGGGCAGCATGGCCACGGCTTCGGAATCGAGGCTGATACGGCCGGTGCCGTCACCATCGGCTGGGGAAGGATAACGGATGCCGTCGCGCGTCATGATATTGAGGCCGGGGTCCTTGCCGGTGAAATTCTGGCCGGTTTCGTCTGTCAGGAAAAAGCCGCCGGTCGGTGTGATGGTTAAGGCGCCATCGCGAGCGAGGGCTAGGTGCAGGCTGTGCAGGCGATTGGCGTAATCGGCTGTGCCCTTGATCGAGCCGACATCGTTGGGACCGCGATCGGGCAGGGTGTAGATATCGCCGCTATAGCTGCCATCGGAGTGTTTTTCCCACGACCGCAAGGCCATGCCGGAAAACGAACCGAGCGTGTCGCCGGCAAAGTCGCGCATTGCGGCGCTGAGGTGTCCGGCGCCGACCAGACCGTGATTGATGAAGGTTTGTCCGTTCAAGGTCACCGTTTCATCGCCCGGTGCATCCATCCAGTGTTTCGTCACGTAGGTTTGAGATTGCGCGTTGGCGCAAGACGCCATGGCCAGGGCGGCCAGCGAGACTAGAATGGACAGGCGCGACATGAGCGTCTCCTCGAAACAGAAACGACAGGCGGCCGGTCGGGGCCGCCTGTCAGAAGATGTCAGGGCGTTGTCGCCCCGAACATAGTCAGGCTATCAGAAGGAATAGCCGAGCGTAACAAACGCCTGACGCGGTGCCGACGCATGGAACACCAGGATGCTGCCGGCTGCATCGTCCGGCGCGAACACGCTGTTGTCGAAATTCGACGCATAGCGTTTGTTGGTCAGGTTGGTAATGTTCAGCGCCAGCTTCGCACCCTTCAGCACGCTTGTGTCACTGAAGTTATAGCCGAGGCCCAGGTCGAACGTGGTAACGCCTGGAAAACTCTGGTCGTTGGTATAGGTATAGTAGCGCTCGCCCGTGTATTTACCCGACAGCGAACCCCAGAAACCGCCCCGCTTCACACTCAGTACGCTGGAGAACATTTCCTTTGGTGTATCCACCTGCTGCTTGCCGGCCGTGGCCTTGGTCACGCAGGTGGTGGTGCACCAGTTGAGGTCCTCATTGTACGTCGTTTCGTTGTACGAGGCCGAGTTGTACCAAGTCAGCCACGGTACAGGGCGCCACAGCACACCCAGTTCCACGCCTTTGCTGGTGACGCTGCCGGCATTGTGGAAGGAGTTGCCGCAGCCGGGATTCTGCTGCTGGTTCGTCGGGCAGGGGTTGTATTGCAGCAGGCGGTTGTCGAAATCGACATCGTAGGCAGCCAGCGAAACCTGCAAGGTGCGGCTGATGTAGCGGTAGCCGGCATCGAGGCTCTTTGACGTCTCCGGCTTCAGATACTGGCCCTGCGCATCCCAGACGGCTTGTGACACCGATTGTGGTCCGAGCTTGAAGCCGCCTTGGAACATCGCCATGTTTTCGGAATAACTGGCATAGACTTCGTGGCCGGGCGCGATAGTCCAGCGCGCACCGATTTCGGGCAGGAAGGTGTCCTTGGCCGTCAGTGAGCCGCTGGCGAACTGGCTGGAGGCCGGCGCCGCTGTCTTGGCGATGCCCGGCAGGGCCTTGGCCGTCGACTTTGCATCTGTGCTCTTGAAGCCGAAATCGATGCTCAGCGCGTCATCAAACAGGCTTACGGTGTCCTGCACGTAGAACTGCTGTGTTTTCCAGTCGGTTTCCTGAACCCACTGGGCGGTATCCGGCTGACCTGCCGCGGTCATGAAGTGCGCCAGACTGAAGGGACCGGCGACATTGGTCCAGATATAGCGCGCGGCGCTGCTGGCGTTATCCTCGAACCAGAAGCCGGCCTGGATGTGGTTGACGCCTATATCCCACGCCAGACTGCCGACCACGCCCTTGCGGTCGATGGTATAGCGCGTGTCGCGGATCTGGACCGGCAGATCATCCGAGGTATCCGTTGTGCCCTGGGTAGACCAGCCGGTGATGAAGTTGTTGCCGGCGCCCTTGTCGGTGTGGCTATATACCTGCAGGTGCGCCTTGAGGGACGAGGTGACATCGAAATCCCCGGCGATATAATAGAGGTCGTCATTACGCAGGATCTGACCGTTGGTGAAGGTGACCTCGGTCGGTTTTGGCGACGCCACGGAGACGCACGAACCGGCCGGAGCATTGGTTACGCCGCAATAGGCGTTGTCGAGATAGGTCTGCCAGTCCGGCGCAACGCCGCCCCAGTCCCAGCCAAGACGCGACTGCATGCTCTTCGACAGATAGGTATCGTCGGCCTGGTTGGTTTGCGAAATATCCGCGAAAGCGGTCAGCGTGCCGCGGCTGAACCGGTATTGCGCCTTGGCGTTCAACTGCTTGCCGTAGGATGTGTTATAGGCGTCTTGGTCGACGAACAGGTCCTGTTCACTGTACTGACCGGAAATATAGGCTGAAAAGCCGCTATGCTCACCGGTGTCGACGCGCAGGAAGGTACGGCTGGTTTCTTCGCTGCCGAAGGTCTGGCTGGCCGAAACGCTGAAAGCCTTTTTCGGATTGCTGGAAGTATAGATCAGTGCGCCACCGAGATTGCTGGTCGAGGGGATGCTGAGGCCGGCAATGCCTGTCGCCAGATCGGCGCGGCCCAGGTTCTCGGAAATCAGCGCACGGCTGATGGTCAGGCCGTTATAGTTGTTATAGGCACCGTCACCGAGCGGGATGCCATCGAGCGTGTAGCCGAGGTGGGTGGTGCTGAAGCCGCGCACCTGGAGAGACAGCGACTGCTCGTTGACGCCCAGCGCGTCGATCGACTGCGCGCTTACGCCAGGAAGGAAGTTCAGGGCCTTCTGTATGCTGGTGCCGGGCGGCAGCACGTCAAGGTTCGACGGCAGCAGGGTCGAGACTGAGCGGGTCTGGCCGCTGCCGACAACAGTAATGACCGTCGGTTCGGCGGTTGGCTCGGCGCTGGCATCCTGCGCATGAGCCATACCGGACAGCATGGTAGTGGACAGCAGGAAGGCGAGGCCTGCCGAAAGAGTTTTGGCGCGTGATGTCACGATCATTTTAAGTCTACCCTTAGAAGTTATGCCATTTGGGAGGGTAAATGGCTTTAATTTGAGCAAGTAAAGTCCAGAACGCGGGCATGATTATTCAGTCCATGGAATAAAACTTCTATCTGCGTGTCTAAATTATTGTCTTGCGAAAGTGTCTCAACGCGCCTCTTAGCCAGGCTTCGTGATACTTTTGTGAAATTGTTTGCAAATTTAAGAAAAGTGGCGGCCCTGTTGCGCTCTTGCCGCTGAAACGCCGCATTGAACGGATCGGGGAGACTTCAGCCGCCTGGCGCGGATTGGTCTGAACACCGCATGCGCGGTTAATTCACCGGTAATAAAGGGAAGGGCGAAATGATAAAGGCGCCGTTTTTAACGGCGCCTTATGACAACGAACTTATTTACGTCGGTTCTCTCTAACGAACGTCTGAAGAACTAAAATGATTGGCGCCGCTACGATCGATGATGATGCAGCCTGACAGGCTGGAAGCCAGGACGGTGGCGCAGATAAGCTTGATGACGAGTGATTTCATGGTGTTTCCCTCCGGTTAAAAAGATGCGCCGTCAGGCAGGGTTGCGGCAGGTTTTTCATCCGGTGCGCTGGCTGGTGGGGATGAATCATAATTATGATCGGGCGCAATATACATGATGCAACCGGTCAAGGTGGCGGCCAGTACAACGGCGCAGGTCAGTTTTAGAAGGATGAGTTTCATAGTGGTGCCCCTGTGGGAGACACCGTGCGCGCCCCCTTCTTTATGAATTTAATCGGGCCTCTATGAACGGCAAATGAACCGTTTCCACCTTAATTCTTTTTAATAATCAGGTATTAAGAGCATTTTCCTGCGCCTGTGTCTCTTTTGCCCAGTGATTCGCCAACGGTGTGCAGATCAGCAATTGCAGGGGATGATAGACCATGATCGGCAGCAGGATCAGGCCAAGGCCGGAGGCGTGGCCGACGAAAATCAGCGAAGCCATGGGTACGCCGGTGGCGAGGCTTTTCTTGGTGCCGCAGAAGACGACAGCCGCGCGGAAGGCCGGAGCGATGTTTGAGCGGTCGCAAATGGCCCACAATAGTAGCAGCACAAAAAAGAACAGGACGAGAGTCGCCGTAATCATCAGGATCATAACGGCGGCACTGGTCGCGCCCCAGATATTAAGCGCGAAGGAATCGCAAAAGGAGGTATAGACCAGAAGCAATATGGTGCCACGATCGGCGATTTGTGCCAGTTCCTTGTGGCGATGCAGCCAATCGCCGATCAGGGGGCGCAGGCATTGCCCGATGACCATCGGCAAGACCATCCACCTGAAAAGATCGATAAAAACACCTGTTAAATCAAGATGGTAACTGGATGTCTTTAACAATAGGCTCATCCATAATGGTGTCACGACAATGCCGATCAAGCTGGAAAGCGTGGCGTTGAAAACAGCCACCGGTACATTGCCCCGCGCTGCCGATGTCATGGCGACGGATGAGGAAACGGTCGAAGGCAGGGCACAAAGATAGAAGAAGCCGAGTTGCAGATCTGGGCTGATCCAGCGGCCGGTCATGGCGAGGAAGGCGAGGCCGATCACGGGAAATAACACGAAGGTCGCCATCTGAATGATCAGATGCAGCCTCCAGCGCATGACGCCATCCTTCAGAGCGCCGAAGGATAGCATGGCGCCGTTGAGAAAGAAGATCAGGGCGATGCCGAACTTGGTCAGGCGTTCCGGATGCAGGATGCCGCCATGAGCGCCCGGTGTCGGTAGCAGGGCGGCCAGAATGATGGCCAGCCCCATGCCGGTCAGAAACGCATCAGGTTTGAACCGCTTAAGCACTTAAAGCCCGGCCGCGGCGTAGATCATGATTCCGGTCGCTACCGACAGGTTAAGGCTGTCGGCGCGGCCTTTCATCGGAATCTTGACATTGGTGTCGCAAGTGGCGGCAATTTCGGGCGTCAGGCCGGATTGTTCGGTGCCCATGATAATCAGGGTCGGGCGGATATAGGGCGCCATGCGGTGATTGTGGGTGGCGGTGAGCAGGGTGCCGACCACCGAACCGGTCCAGCGCCCGCGATCGGCCAGAAAGGCTTCCCGCGTGCATTTGACGACCGGCAGGGCAAAGATGGATCCCATGGTGGCGCGCACGGTTTCGACCGAAAACGGATCGACGCAATCGCCGATCAGGATGACCCCGCCTATGCCGGCCGCGTCCGCCGTGCGGATAATGGTGCCGAGATTGCCGGGATCCCGCACCTGCTCCAATGCCACCCAGACATCATTGGACGCTGGATCGATGTCGCCAAGATTTTTGGCGATCTGCGCGAACACCGCGACGACCATTTGCGGATTGTCCTTGCGCGAAATTTTTTCAAGAATTTCGCGAGTTACTTCAAGAACCTCACCATTTGCCTTAATCGTTTCATCGATGGCGCGCTTCAACAGCGGATGATAGTCGGAGGCTTTGCCGTAAACGAGAATTTGCGGCGCGTAGCCCTGGTCCAGAGCATCGATGATGATCTTCAGACCTTCGGCGATGAATTGTCCGGTCGCTTCGCGTTCCTTGCGCATATGCAGGGCGCGGATGTCCTTGATCGTCTGATTGGTCAATGAGGTAATCTGTTTAATCACGCATCCACCTCGCAAAGAAGCTGAGGCCGATTTCACGAGGCGCGATGTCGGCGGGCCGGATACCCTTCGGTGGTTTTAACTCTTCGATCAGAGTCAGTTCGCCGTAATCGACGCGTCCCCCCTTGGCGGGGCCGATGGCTTCCGCGACCAGATGCGCCAGGGCGGGGCCTGAGACGCGGGCGGCATAAGCGTTAAGCAGCAGGAACGACGCGTCATCGGACAACAATTGTGCACAGAGGCGGACCATTTCCGGCAGGTCCTCGAACAGCCGCCACACTTCGCCGGTCGGGCCGCGCCCGTATTTCGGCGGATCGAGAATGATGCCTTCATATTTCGAGCCGCGCTTGACCTCGCGCTGGACGTATTTCTTGGCGTCCTCGCAAATCCAGCGGATCGGGGCTTCACTGAGGCCGGACAGGGCGGCGTTTTCCCGCGCCCAGCCGATGGCTTTTTTCGAGGCGTCGACATGGGTGACCTTCGCGCCGGCTTCGGCCGCCACGAGGCTGGCGACACCGGTATATCCAAAGAGGTTCAGAACGCGCGGACTGTTGCGTTTGGCAATGGCTTCCTTTTGCCAGGCCCAGTTGGCGGCCTGTTCAGGGAAAAAGGCCAGATGGCGGAAATTGGTGAAGCGGCCGCAGAATCTGGCTTTCTCCCAGGCCAGCGTCCATTGTTCGGCGGGTTTTCGGGCAAAGCGCCAATTGCCTTCGTCGTCTTCGCCCTGAGGATCGAAAATAGCGTCGGCCCTGTCCCACAATTGCGGATATTTCGGCGTCCACCAGCATTGCGGTTCAGGACGGATGACGAGGTAATCGCCATAGCGCTCCAGTTTCTGGCCGTCGCCGGAATCGACAAGGGCGTAATCAGCCCACGCTTTGGTGCGCAAGATGGTCGGGGTGTCGGTGATGATCATGCTCAAGGCCATAAGCGCAAGGCCTGGTTTCGTAAAGAGGCAGAACGGCAAAAGTTGCCGGCGCGTGATCGGTCTTGTCCCAATGGAAGGGCTTTGTCGCCAGTTGCCAGAGGGCAAAACCCGCCGCCACTGATTGCAGGCACCAATAGGCGGGCGCGCACAAGATATCACCCAATTTAAGACGCAGGTCGGTCCGTCTGGCCGCCAGGGCAATGGTTATCATGCCGCTGAGCGTACCTAATAAAAACAGGGACAGGTCATAAGGGGAAAGAATATGAAGCGGATGGGCGGAATCGCCGATGATCTGCAAGCCTGTAAGCAGAACGGCCATGATCACCATCAGGCTGAAGGGCGCATAGCAGATGGCCGCCGCGACACTTAAGGTCACGCCAAGAAACAATCCCAGCCAGGCGCATGGTTTCAGGGGCGTATTGAGCCGGGTATGAACCAGAAGGGTCTGCATATAGCCTTTGATCCAGCGCGTTCGCTGGGGAATCCAGGTCTGGCTGAGGAGCGGCGGCGTTTCAAATGTCGGCGCTGCGATCATACCGGTCGTATAGTCCAGTTGCGCCAGGCGCAGGCCGAGATCGGCGTCTTCGGTAACGTTGAAAGCATCCCAGCCGCCAATGGCGCGCAGGGTTTCCGCCTTGAAATGATTGCTGGTGCCGCCAAGAGGAAAAGGCAGCCGCAGGGCATTGAGCGCCGGTAGCAGGATATCGAACTGCACGGCATATTCAGCGGCAAACTGGCGCGCGATAAAGCCGTTGCCGCCAACCGGACGCAAGGGCGCCTGGAGGCAGGCCAGCGTGGTGTCGCCTTCCGCGAAGGCCTTGGCGGCCGCGCGCAGTTGAGCGGGATGGGGGCGATCCTCGGCGTCGTAGATGACGACCAGATCACCGTGCGCCTGTTCCAATGCATGATTTAAAGCGCGCGGCTTGGTGCGGGGGAAGCCGTCCGGCACCGCGATTATGTGCATGAAGGGCGGCAGGGTATGCCGGGCGAACGCCGACAGGGTGTCCGTGTCGTCGGCTTCCAGGGCGAACAAGATTTCAAGGCGATCGCGTGGATAGTCAAGCGCCTGCATGGCCGCGAGAAGCTGCGGCACGATGGCGGCTTCCTTATAGAGGGCGATAATGACACTGTAGGACGGCAGATTTTCGTTGACTGCCTCTGTCATGAAATCAGGCAGAAATGGCTCTGCCGGCTTTATGAGGCAGGCGGCCAGGCGCAACAGTGCGTTGCTCATGAAACCGGCCCAGCATATCCCGTACAGACCACCCAGCAGGACCGGCGCTGACCACAGGCATAATCCAGCGCCCAGCAGCAGGCCGATTATTAGCAGTGCCAATTGCTGCCGAGAGGGGCCTGAACGCGCGGAAAAGCAGGCCTTGAGCGGTGTTATGGCGGCACGGGCGCGCCAGGGTGGTGACGATCGTGGAAAAAACTGCTTTAAAGTCGTACCGGAGGGCAAAGACTCTTTGTAAACGGGATCTTGGTGCAGCCATTTATCTGTAAATGTTTGCAACAGGATGTCGCTTTTACGATGTGGTTTCATTTTGAAACGGCCCCCCGAACAACTGTAGGATGCAGTTTTTTGATCACGGATAAACCAATTGGCGGTAGGTAGTTTGCGAGAAAAAATCCCCTATAGATTGAGGTGGTGGGGTTGGTGCGGGGGAATGGTTTGCCTGTGCATCGCTGCCGCCCTGGCGTGGGGGCTGCGCTTGCCGCCACGGCCTCCGGTTCCCGCGGGCGTTGCGCCGCTGAAGGTGATTTCCCTCGATGGATGCGCGGACCAGTATGTGCTGGGCTTGGTGCCGCGTGACCAGATCCTGGCCTTGTCGGACCGGGCGCGACTGCCGGATTCCTATTTCCGCGAACGCGCCGCCACGGTCCGCCGCATACAGCCCCGGTTGGAAACCATTCTGGCGCTTAATCCCGATGTTGTCGTCCGGACATGGGGCGGTGATCTGAACCTGATCAAGGTGCTGGAAAAGCACCGTATCCGCATCGTCAACATCAATGACATTACCAATTACGATGAGGCCAAGCCGGAACTTTTCCGTGTGGCGAAGGAACTGGGGCAGGAAGCGGGCGCAGGTATCGAGGCGCACCGGTTCGATCAGGCCATGGCTGCCATCCAGCCGGTGGGACGAGGCCGGACCGCGCTTTATTACACGCCGGGCGGTTACAGTGCCGGACCGGGCACCATGGTAGGCGATATGCTGCAAAGACTGGGTTTCAAACTGGAGACTCAGAATAAGGGTTTTTTCTATCTGTCGCCGGAGGTTCTTCTCAGCATGAAGCCTGACATATTCGCCCTGGCGTTTTATGATGATCGCTACGCCATGCGCCGGGTGCCGGGGCGTAATCCGCTGGTGCGCGCCCGAATCGTGGCTTCGCCCAATTTTACCCTGCCGAGACAATCCGTGAGTTGCAGCGGTTGGTTTACCGCCTATGACCTGAGTGCCTTGTCGCAGGCGCCACTGACCGGCAGCGGTGGGCTGAAGGCGGTGCCGCAATGACTGTTTCGCTGCGGACATTTTCCATTTCGCTGGGGGCGGTTATTGTCGTCCTGCTTGCGGTACTGATGGTATTCGGTGATGTCGCCCTGAGCGGCGATATGTGGTTCGAGGCGCTTTTCCATTGGAGATCTCTGCCGGCGGAAATCATCTGGGGTATCCGTCTGCCGCGCAATCTGGCCGGAGTCGGTGTCGGGGCCATGCTTGGTATGAGCGGTGCGCTGATGCAGGGGCTGCTGCGTAACCCCCTGGCTGAGCCGGGTCTGTTAGGCGTATCTGCCGGCTCGGGGTTGGGGGCGTCACTGGCGATTGTGTTCGGGCTGGGTCTGATGCCTTTTGCCGTCGAAGGCTTTGCCCTGGCCGGTGCTGTGCTGGTGGCGGTTATCCTGCTGGTGTTTGTCCAGCGCTTTCCGCAGCGTCAATCATTGATTTTATTGGGTGTCGGTCTGTCGAGTCTGTGTGGTGCCCTGATGGCGCTGACCTTCAATCTATCGCCGTCGCCGGTTACGACATCGGAAATATTGAGCTGGATGATGGGATCGGTGCAGAACCGCAGTTGGTTCGATGTCCTGATGTGTTTTACAGGTCTGGCGATTGTGAGCCTGCTGTCGTTGCGTCTGGGTAAGGGATTGCGTTTCCTGACCCTCGGAGAGGAAACGGCGCGGTCGATGGGGATTGATATGACGCGCCTGACACAGATCATTGTTATCGGCTCGTCGCTGCTGGCCGGCTTGTCGGTATCGGTAGCCGGAGTGATCGGCTTTGTCGGACTGGCGGCCCCGCATTTCGTTCGGGCTTTTGGTATCAAGGATCCGTATATCCTGATCTGGCCCTCGGCCCTGACCGGTGGTTTGATGGTGCTGGTATCCGACGGCATTATCCGGCTGTTACCACCCACGGCCGATGTTCATCTGGGGGTTCTGACCTCCCTGGTCGGCGCGCCGCTTTTCGCCGTGCTGGCTTATAAGAGCGCCAGAAGCTGGATGCAGGACTAGGCATGTCAACACTTACTATCCAGAATGTCAGCATCAGGCTCGGCCGCGAAACCGTGGTTCACGAGGTTTCCGCCGAACTGACGCCCGGTAAACTTTATATACTGGTTGGGCCGAATGGCGCCGGCAAGACGACTCTGCTCAAGGCGATCGCGGGTTTGATTCCCCTGCAATCCGGCATGATCAGTTATAAGAACCTTGACCTGGCGGCGCAGAGGCCGGCCAGTCGCGCCGAACATATCGCCTACCTGCCGCAGGAACGCAGCATCGCCTGGGATCTGAGTTGTGTCGATGTCGCGGCGCTGGGTATTCAGGCTTTGTCACCGGAACTGGCGCGGCAGAAGGCTTTCGCCGAACTCCAGGCGTTGGGCTTGCAGGAGGTCGCCGAGCGTGGCGTCTTTGGGCTTTCCGGCGGTCAGCGGGCGCGGGTGCTGCTGGCGCGGGTGTTGGTCAGTCCGGCCGATGTCCTGCTGCTCGATGAACCCCTAATCGCGCTCGACCCGGCGTGGCAAAGGCAGGTGCTGATCCGGCTGAAACAGCGCGCCGAAGCCGGTCAGACGGTTATCCTCAGTTTGCATGATCTGCATTTGGCGGCGCAGTTCGCCGATATAGTCATGCTGATGGACAGAGGGCGGCTCGTGAAGGTGGATGCACCGGAAAAAGTATTCGTACCCAGTCTGTTATCTGATGTTTTTAATCTGAAAGGCGAGTTGATCACAGGCGACGGACAGCGGACTCTCCGGTTGGAGAGTCTGCCGTTGTTTTAGTCGCGCGACTTCTTGGTGGTCTTCTTCTTTTTCTCCGCCGTTGTCTGTTTCTTCACGGCCGGCTCCGGTTTGACGACCGGGTTGGGCACCGGCGCCATGGTAACGGGCGCCAGTTTCGCGGCAGCTGCGGCATTGGTGGTTACGCCTTTGTTGTAATCGGCATAGCTGATCGGCGTATCCGGCGTGGCGATATCGCTGAATTCCGCACCTGTGAAGGGGCCAATCGGACCGGGGAAGCCGCGTTGAACATCAGCCATGGCGGTCAGCGGCGCCGTGCCGCCATTCAGCCGCGCGCGATAGATGCGCATATTCTCGGTCACGCGCATCATGTAGTTGCGCGTTTCGGTGAATGGGTGACACTCGATGAAGAACAGCGGGTCGGCGGCCGTGCCGCGCGGATCGCCGCAGGTATCGATCCAGGTCTGCATCCGGCTGGGGCCGGCATTATAGCCTGCCGCCGCCATGACGTAGGAGCCGTCGAATTTATCGACCAGTTCGCCCAGATGATACTTGCCGAGCGTCATGTTGTACTCCGGCTCGTAAAGCTGGGCGTCGCCGCTGTAGCCTATCCCCAAACGTTTGGCGACGGCCCGTCCGGTCGAGGGGATAAGCTGCATCATGCCGCGCGCATTGGCGCTCGATCTCACACTGGGGTCGAAGCTCGATTCCTGGCGGGTAATCGCCAGCACGAAGGCCGGTTCGGGGCCGGGTACGTTCGGTACGCTGCGCAGCGGATAGGCGCGTTCGGGCAGGTAGAAGCCGCGCTGCATCGAAACGCGCGCCACCTTCATAGCCATCAGTTGTGAATCGTACTGCCCGACAAGATCGACCAGCAGGGCTTCTTCCTCGGCATTGGGCAAAACATCATCGAGGTGAAGCACCAGGGCGCGGAATAGGTCCAGTTCGCCAGCCTGACCCAGCAGACGCGCGGCCTTGACCATCTCGCGGCCCTCGAATCGGGTGCGGTCGGCCTGGGTAGGGATCGGGTCCTTGCCGAGGGCGATGGCCTTGATGCCGGCTTTTTCCGCCGCCATCTGGCCGTAAAAGGCGTAGATATATTGCGCGCCCTTTTCATAGTAGCGCTGGGCCAGGGTGGCGTCGGCATCAATGCCGTTCAAAGCCGGATGGTTGCGCTTTTCGTAGGCGCGACCCAGCCAGTAATTGGCGCGGCCCTGCGTGATCGGTGAAGTGCCGGCGGTAGAAAGCGCCTGGAAATGGCGAATGGCGGCATCGCTGTCGTTCAATTTGTCCAGCGCGATCCAGCCGGCGAAGAACTCGGCCTCCGCCATGCTCTCACCGGGTTGGAAACCGGCATTATTCATGGCGTCATAGGCGGCGCGATAATTGCGGGCTTTCAGAGCCGCCTTGAAGTAGCCGAGACGGAGGGAGTAAAGCTGGCTCGAAGCATCCGGGCTGGCGGAGGCCGGGGGCAGGTCCGGCAACAACTGGAAGCCGAGCGTTTCCAGTCCCTTGCCATTGAGATATTTGGCGCGGGCGAAGGCTAATGCCGGATTATGCGGATCACCGGCCAGCGCCGCCTGATAAAGGCTGTCGGAACCGGCTGAGCCGGTGCGCATGGCGATGACGGCATTGGCGACATCGGCGTCATGCTGGCCAACATAGGCGGTCATGTCGCGAATCGCCTGGGAATTGGCGTTCTGGAAATTGATCTCCAGGCAGGTGAGCCGCGCTCGATGGTCGTCCTGGGTGAGATAGGTGCCGAAGGCCTGGTAGAAAGTGGCCTGCGCCAGTGAATCGAATACCTTGGTCCGCCACCAGCTTTTGGCCAGGGCGCGGGCGTCTTCGGTGCGGGCCAGGTTGCCATAGGCCGAGATCAGTGCCGTGGCACCCTCGGTGGTCTGCGGCGGCGCGCCCTTGAACCAGTCGACGATCTGCTGCGCTGTCAGACCCGACAGGCCGATCAGTTTTTCGGCGGCGATCTGGCGCTTGCTCTCGCGCGGCCAGCCCCACAGGTCGCGCCGGGCGGCGTCGAGCGTGACAAAGCTGTAGATGTTTGCGTCGTTGTTGATGAGGGTCCAGGTAACGATCTTACGCGCCACCGGATTGGTCAGCCCGGCGGCCATCGAATCGGCACTGGCGAAATTACGGGATTTGACAGCCGAAAGCGCCTGCGACAGCAGCGTCATGTCATTGCCGGAGAGGGGGGAGGGCACATAGGGCCGCGCCGTGTCCGCCGGTATCGGCATGGTGGCCTGCGGCACGCCATTCACTTCAGGCGCCGGATCATCCTGCGCGGCTACCGGTTGCAACACGACAAGGCTGAGCGCGCTCACGCCCATGATCAGGAACGCCTTGCGGGAAAAAGCGAAAGAGAATTTTTTTGGTCGGTCAGTCGGGGTCATAAGGGTCCTGTCATCTGGCCAAAAACGGTATGGCCGAACTATAGGCGATAGTTTCTTTTTAGAAAGCCATTGCAGCGGAAGCTTTGTGTATCTATGGCTATTTTTATATATTCCCAAGCCACAGATGGCCGAAATGCCACAACTTTCCGTGTTTGCGGCGAGACGAGAGTAGACGAATGACCGATACATCTGCCCAGCCCCTGTTTCGCGGTGTGATGACCGCCTTGGTGACGCCATTCCGCAATGGCGAGGTTGATTACGCGGCATTCGAGAAGTTGATAGACCTTCAGATCGCCGCCGGCGTGCATGGCGTGGTGCCGGTCGGTACCACCGGCGAAACTTCGACGCTTTCGATGGAGGAGCACCGTAAGGTCGTGGAACTGTGTGTGCGCAAGGTGGCCGGCCGGATCAAGGTGATCGCCGGCGCGGGATCGAACAACACCGCCGAAACGCTCGAACTGGCCCATCACGCCAAGGCTGTGGGCGCCGATGCCGTTCTGGTGGTCGCGCCCTATTATAATAAGCCTTCGCAGGAAGGAATCTATCAGCATTTCAAAGCCCTGAACGATACAGTTCAGATCCCGGTTCTGCTTTATAATGTGCCGGGCCGCACCGTGGTCGATATGAGCAACGAGACGATTGCCCGGCTGGCGAAGCTGCCCAATATTGTCGGCATCAAGGACGCGACCGGCGATATTGAGCGCATCAGCCAGCAGCGCCTGATGATCGAAACCGGCTTTTCTTATATTTCCGGCGATGACCCGACCCTGCTCGGTTATCTGGCGCATGGCGGCCATGGCGTGATTTCGGTGACGTCGAATGTTGCTCCGGCGCAGGTCGTGGCCATGTATGAAGCGGCCGCGCAAGGGGCTTACGATACCGCTCGCCAGTGGCAGGACAGGCTGATCACTTTGCACAAGGTCTTGTTCGCCGATTCGTCGCCGTCGCCGACAAAGTACGCCATGAGCCGCCTCGGCATCTGCACCGATGAGGTGCGCCTGCCGATCGCTGCCTGCTCGCAAAGTGTGCGGCCGCTGGTCGATCAGGCGATGGCGCTTGCGGGGCTTGAACTGGAGACGGCCTGATGGTCGAAATTACCACCAGCAAGACAATCGCCGATAACCGCCGGGCGCGTTTCGACTATTTCCTTGAACAGAATACCGAGGCGGGAATCGCCCTGACCGGCACCGAGGTAAAATCCCTGCGCATGGGGCGGGCCAATATCGCCGAATCCTATGTCAGCATCGAGCATGGTGATGAACTGGTGCTGATCAATGCCGACATCCCGCCCTATGGTCACGCCAACCGTTTCAATCACGAACCGCGCCGGCCGCGCAAGCTGCTGATGCACCGCAAGGAGATCAGCCGCTTCATGATCGCCATCCAGCGTGAGGGCATGACCATTATCCCGACCCGGCTCTATTTCAACGACAAGGGCATGGTCAAACTGGAAATCGCGCTGGCCAAGGGCAAGAAGAACCACGACAAGCGCGAAGCCACCGCCGAACGCGACTGGGCGCGGGATAAGGCGCGTTTGATGCGGGACAAGGGCTAGAGCACACCTGGAAAGGCGCCGCCGTCGATCAGCAGGCTTTGGCCGGTGATAAAACCCGCCTGGGCCGAACACAGAAAAGCACAGGCCGCGCCGAACTCCGCCGGTTCACCGAAGCGCTTCGCCGGGATGCCGGCCTCGCTCTGCGCACGGACCGTTGCCATATCAGTGCCCTGCTGTTCGGCCTTTCGCGTCAGGCCGCTGATTTGCCGGTCGGTATCGAATGATCCCGGCAGCAGGAAATTGATGGTGACATTGGTGTGTGCCACCGACCGCGCCACTCCCGCCAGAAAGCCGGTCAGGCCAAGGCGCGCGCCGCTGGAAAGATCAAGACCGGACAGGGGCATTTTCACGGAACCCGATGTGATGTTGACGATACGTCCAAAGCGGCGGGTCACCATGCCATCGACCACGCGCTGCACCAGTTCGATCGGTGTCACCATATTACCGGTCACGCCTGCCAGCATGGCGGCGCGGTCCACTTCGCGGAAATCGCGGAAAGGCGGGCCGCCGTTATTATTGATCAGGATATCGACCTGAGGCACGGCGGCGATCAGAGCATCCTGTGTTTCGGCCAGACTGACATCGCCAATGATGGGGATAACGGTTGTGCCGGTTTCAGCGCGGATATCCGCGGCGGTCGCCTCCAGCCTGCCCGCATCACGGCCATTGATTACCACCGTGCAGCCGGCGCGCGCCAGTTCCAGGGCGCAGGCCTTGCCCAATCCGGCGCTCGATGCGCACACAATGGCGTAACGCCCCTTTAAACCCAGATCCATTTATTAAACCTTATGCTCCGAAATCGACAGCAGGTTGCCGTCCGGGTCCTTGAACCACGCCACCTTATCGCCGCTCGGCGCCGTCCAGATTCCGTGCGCGGTCTGGGCCTCGCCAAGCCAGTCATAAAGCTCGAACTTGATGTCGAGTGCCGTCAAGGCGAACACCTTATCCTCGATACGCGTTACCTGGAAGCCAAAGACGGTATAGGGCGCCACATAGAGTTGCGGTGGCTTTGTCAGGCGGATCAGGGTCGAGCCGGAACGCAGTACGAGGGCGTATTCATCCTGGCTGAAAACCGTCAGGCCCAGAACGCCTTCATAAAAAGCGCGCGCCTGCTCGAAATCGCTGACAGCCAGAAAGCCCATCGGCGTGGCGTCGCTCAAAGGGCGCGGGCCGGCCGGGGCGGGTTTGGTCAGGTTAAGGCCGAGCATGGTGTTCGACTCCGCAAATGATACCGCGTCAGGATGGCCGCATCACGGATAAAAAATCAAACCGGAAGCGACCGGAGCGCTGCATTCATGTGCGTCCCATTGTGCAGACAGGGGTAAAGCATCCGAGAATGAGACGCTGGGCATCGAACGGTATGTCGGTAACTGTCTCCAGAACACCATCCTTGTGCATCCGGGTTTCGGCGGCATCCAGGCTTTCCTTGTCAGGCCAGACTTGCCAGGTGAATACAATCTTTTCACCCGGTTTGGCAGCGACAGCGCGGCGGAAATCGGTTTGTTTCCCGTCGGGAACGTAATCCTCCCAGGATTCGACGATCTCCAGGCAGCCATATTTTTTGAAGATTGCTGCGCCGTTTTCAGCCCATTTTCGATAGGCCTCCCTGTTTTCCTCTGGCACGGGAATAACGAGTCCGGCGATATACATGGCTCAGGCTCCTCAGATCGTTTCGTCGTAATCTTCCTCGGCGCCCAGGAATTTCGGCGGATTATTATGGCTGGAGCGTGGACGACCGACGATGTTCGCCAGATCTGCCAGATCGACGAAAGTATCGGCCTGGCGGCGCAGTTCGTCGGAGGTCATTGGCGGTGACGACTTTACGGTCGACACAACGGTGACGCGTGCGCCCTTGCGCTGGACCGATTCGAGCAGACGGCGGAAATCACCATCGCCGGAGAACAGCACCAGATGGTCGGCGTGTTCGGCCATTTCCATCATGTCGCAGGCGATTTCGATATCCATGTCGCCGCGCCAACGCTTGCGGCCCTGGCTGTCGGTATATTCCCTGGCGGTCTTGGTGATCAGGGTGAAGCCGTTGTAATCGAGCCAATCCACCAGAGGGCGGATCGGTGAATAATCGTCGCCTTCAACGAGGGCGGTATAATAATAAGCGCGGATCAGGATGCCGCGTTTGCGGAATTCATCGAGCAGCTTACGGTAATCGATGTCGAAATTCAGCGCCTTGGCGGCGGAATAGAGGTTGGCACCGTCAATAAAAAGCGCGATACGGTCAGTCGGATAAAAGCTCATGGCTCAACGCTATCCTGAAAATGTGCAGTTAAAATGGCAGGCGAGAATAACAATATGTCCGTTTTTATTGCCTACGGTTCCAACCTGTTGTCTGGTCCGGTGACTGCATCGCAAGCTTTCCGCGCGGTTGTCAAGAACTTGCGGGACCGGGGGCTGATTGTGAACAGGATTTCACGTCTGTGGTCGTCAAAAGCCTGGCCGAACCCCGACGATCCGCCTTATGTCAATGCCGTCTTGCAAATTGCAACTGATTTGCAGCCGGCTGAATTAATGTCTCTTTTGCATGATCTGGAACACGAGGCGGGGCGGGTGCGCGATGGCCGGCTGAACGCGCCGCGCGTGCTTGATCTCGATCTGATCGCATTTGGCGAGGCGGTCATGCACGGCGAAAAAGGACTGATCCTGCCGCATCCGCGCGCCGCCGAACGCGCCTTTGTTATGGGACCGCTGGCCGAAATCGCGCCGGACTGGGTTCACCCGCTTTTGCACCGGACGGTGGCCGAGCTTTACAAGGCTGCCACAATCGGACGCGACGCTTATCCTTTGGAGGCCGACGCTTCCTGACGCGTTGCCCGCTGGTCGATCCAGATATAAAGGCCGACGCCAGCCAAGACCAGCAGGGTGCCGGCGATATCCGCCAGTGTGATGTGCTCATCGAGGATCAATCCGCTCAGGATCAGGGTGAAAATCGGATTGATGAAGCTGATAATGGCGTTGGCCTGCGAGGAGATGCGGCTGAGCGCGAAATTGGTCAGGTAGCTCGGCAGGACGGTCGCGCCGATGGCCAGGCCGATCACCAGGGTCAGCAGGGGCGGCGTCATATGGATATCGCTCAACTTATGAACCGTCAGGAAATGGATGCCGGTCGCCAGCGCCGCGCCGCTCATGGCCCATGAAGTAAAAAGCGACGGACCCATGCGCTTGATCAAGGGCTTGGCCAGCAGCAGATAGAGGGCGAAAGCGACGGAAGATACCGTACACCACAAGACGCCGACTGCCACCGCCGTGCCTTGTGCGCGCAGGTCGGTAATGAAAACCAAACCCAGACCGACATAGCTGATGATGAAGGCCCAGACCGCTTTCAGGCGCATCGGCTGCTTGAAGAAGAACGCGCCGAAGAGAATGACGAACAGGGGGTAGGTGAACAGGATCAACCGCTCGAATTGCGGTGACAGCGTGGTCAGGCTCTCGAAATCGGTATAGCTGGCCACCCAGTAGCCGAGCGCGCCGACCGCCAGGGCGCGCAGATAAAGACCGGGCTGGCGGTCGATCGGCGGCAGGTTGTGCGTTCCCTTCGCCTTGCCGCGCAGAAAGGTGGCCAGGCCGAAAATGACAAAGAAGGGGGTGGCGACGGAGAGGCGCAGTGCCATCAGGGCCGAGGCGTCGATATCGTAGTTATAGGCCAGCTTGATCCAGATGCCCTTGCTGGCGAAGAGAAAAGCGCCCAGCATGGCCAGGATATAACCGCCCCAGGTCAGGAGCCATGGCGTGTTCAGGAAGGTTTTATTTTGCGGCTGGTCGGACATATCGGGAGCCTTTGGAGGGCGCCCTTCAATCTGCATGCGCCCCGTAAATCGGGAAGGGGCGCGATCGGATGATCTTACGCCTTAGGGGTTTTTGCGTGTAATGAAACGCACCGACTTGCCAGACACAGATTGGCAGGCCCAGATAAGTCTGGACATGATGTCGAGGTGCGTAAGCGCAAACATATTGGCGAAATGGGTGATCATGGGCGGCGGCTTAGAGAATTCGACAGCATTACGCAACCGCAAAAAGGATTTGCAGGCGTCACATTGGGTTACCATCTGTATGGCGCTCTGTGTCCTGGCCGGTCCGGCGCAGGCGAAACCGCAAATCATCTCAGGCGTGGCCTATGTCATCGACGGCGATACGCTGGTGATCCGCAAGCGGCATATCCGCCTGTTCGGTATCGATGCTTTCGAGCGCGACCAGACCTGCGGCCGTTTCCGTTGCGGCCTCGAGGCGCGCAAGACCTTGCGGAACTTGATAAACGGTCGCCCGCTGACCTGTGAAAAACAGGTGATCGACACTTATGGACGAACGGTTGCGGTTTGCAAGACGTCGGCCGGACTGGATATTGGCGGCGAAATGGTCCGGCGCGGCTTGGCGGTGGCCTATCGCAGCTTCTCGACGCAGTACCTGGATGAGGAAGCCTATGCGAAATCGCATCGCCTTGGCGCGTGGGCGCATGGTTTCAAAAGCCCTCTGCAATACCGGCGCGACACCCACTGAGCCTACCGGCAACATGTTGATAAAGCTGCATTATTACAGATACTTGCTGAATTTGCCTTTATTTTGCCGTATTTCTCTCCGAACGTGATATACGGGTGCTAAAGGCGGGTGAGTAGGTGTAAAATACACCTGGCTTCTGAAATTGCAGGCTGCGCTGCCCCTTTCCAATCGACAAATTTTGCCGGCCGGTAAGTAGCAGGGAAGCGAACGCGCGTGGTTTCATCCGTTTATTCGTCATACACCGTCAGTCAGATCGCGGCCCTGACGCCGGCTGCCGTCGGGTCGATGACCGCGACGGATATCGCCTCCCTGTCATCGACGCAGATTTCGGCTTTCGGGGTCGAGGTCATCCAGGCGCTTAACGCCACGCAACTGGCGGCTATCTCCACGACCCAGATGAAGGCGTTGACGACGACACAGATCGCCGCCTTCACCGCCAGCCAGATGGTCTTCTCCGGCAAGCAGTTGTCGGTTCTGCTCCAAGCCCAGATGGAAGCGTTCGGTGTCGAGGAAATCGCGGCCCTGACCACGCAGCAGATCCAGGGGCTGACCGCGGCAGACATCGGCGAGCTTTCGACCGCCCAGTTTTCCGTGTTGTCGCCGGCGCAGCTTGCGGTGCTGTCGATCACGCAGATGAAGGGCATCGACGCGGATCAGCTTGGGGTACTGACAACGACGCAACTGGCCGCCTTTTCCTCGACGCAGGTGTCCGGGCTGAATTCGACGCAGATGAAGGCTCTGCCGGCGACGATCATCGACGCCCTGACGACGACGCAACTGGCCGGACTGACGGCGGCGCAAATCAACTGGATGGGATCGACCGGCCTGAGCGCGCTGGACGCCACCGACTTCGCCAGTTTGTCTGCCACCCAGATTCAGGGATTGACGACGACCGAGGTACAGTCGCTGACCGCCACGCAACTGGGCGCCCTGACTCCGACGCAAATCGCCGCCCTGACCGTTACGCAGGTCCGGGCGCTGACGCCTGATGAACTCAATGGACTGAATGCGACCCAACTGGCCGGGCTGACGTCGACCCAGGCCAGTTATCTAAAGGCCAACCAGATAAGTCAGGTGACGACCACCTTTCTCAACGCACTGAGCGGGGATCAGTGGACATCGATTTCCGCAACGGCGATCAAAGCGTTGCGTAATGATCAGGTCGAAAGCCTGAGTCCGGAGCGGGTCAGCCTGCTGACCGCCACTCAAGTCAAGGCGATGACCGAAACCCAGATCGATGCCCTGTCTTCCGTGCAGGCGGCTGCCCTGACCGAAACCCAGATTTCGGCTCTTGGCGCCGCCCAGATCAAGGGGTTGGACACCTCTTTCCTGATCGGGATGTCGGCCGCGCAGTTGAGCGCCCTGACCGCGGTCCAGTTAAGCGCCCTGACCGAGCGGCAGGTATACAGCCTTACCGAAACCGAGCTGGGCCTGTTGCGAACGGACCAGATCAAGGGGCTGAGCGTGGTGGCGATGCAATCGCTCAACACGACGCAGTTTCTGGCGCTTGCCTCCAGTCAGCTCAATGCGCTCACGGTGACGCAGATCAGGGGGCTGACGGCCGATGACATCGGCGTGATGACGACGACGCAACTGGCCGGCATCAATTCCACCCAGATCGCCGGCATGACGACGACGCAGATCAGCGCATTCAGCGCCACGCAGATCGGCAACCTGACGGTGACGCAGATAAAGGGATTGACGGCCGCTGGCGTCGGTGTGCTCAATCAGGCGCAACTCCAGGCGCTTTCCGCCGCGCAGCTCAGCAGCCTGACCAGCACCCAGATCAGCGGGCTGGGTCAGGATATCGTCAGTTCCATTTCCGGCAGCCAACTGGCGGCGATGACGGCGGGCCAGATATCGGCCCTGAGCTTAAAGGCGATTCAGGGACTGACGGCGGAACAGATTATCAGCCTGAACAGTACGCAATTGCGCGCCCTGACCGTAACCCAGATCGGCTATCTCAGCGAAGACCAGATCGCCAGTCTGACCCTGACCCAGATTGCGTTGCTGACCACGACCCAGGTCCGGGGGCTGACGGCCGCCGATATCGGAATGCTGGCCAATACCCAGATCGACGCCCTGTCGACGACCCAGATGGCGGCCCTGACGACCGCCGCGATCAAGGGCCTCAGCGAAGCGCATATTGCCGGCCTGACCACAAGCCAGATCCGGGGACTGCCGACGACGCTCATCGCCGCCCTGACGACGACTGAAATTTCCCAACTGAGCGCCGAACAACTGGAGGCGCTTGTTTCGAGCCAGTGGGCGGTGCTGACCCCTGCGCAGATCAGCGCGCTCAGTGACAGTCAGGTGGCAACCCTGACGACCACGGTGCTGCGATCCCTGTCGACCACCCAGTTGCGCGGAATGAACGCCACCGATCTTGCCGAACTGAATACCACGCAGATCGCCGCGTTGACAGGTGACCAGGTTGCCAACCTGACCATTACCCAGATCGCCAGTCTTTCGGTGGATGATCTGACGGCCTTTACCGCGTCGCAACTGGCGGCATTGATGACGACCCAGATCCGGGCGCTGAGCGCGGACCAGATCGCCTCGCTGAACCCGGCGGACCTGGGTCGTTTCAGCGCCACGCAACTGAATAACCTGACCTCGGCGCAGATCAGGGCGCTGACGACCGAGCAGGTTTCGCAACTGACCACGGCGCAGATATCGGCCCTGTCCACCACCGGACTGAGCGGCCTGAAGGAAACGCAGGTCGCGGCCCTGTCCACGGCGCAGATCAATGTCCTGAGTACCCGGCAGATCGTGGTCCTGACCACGACGGCGGCCGCCAGTCTGACCGTCAGCCAGATATCGGGCCTGGAAACGACCTTGCTGCGGGCCTTGACCGCGGTTCAGATCGGCGCTCTTTCCAATGAGCAGATCGCAGCGCTCAATCCTCAGCAATTATCGGTGCTGGCGACGACCCAGATAAAGGGCCTGACGGCGGCGCAACTGGGCGCGATCAGCGATACGCAATTGGCGGCCTTGTCCTCCACCCAGTTGTATGTCCTGACGGCGGCGCAACTCGCCGGCCTGACCTCCGACAAGATATCGGGACTCACCGCCAGCCAGCTTTCAGGTCTGAGCGCAACCGCCGTTGCAGGACTGAGCGCGGATAATCTGTCGGGGCTGACCGCCAGCCAGATGGGGTTGCTCTCGACCACGCAGATCAAGGCGCTGAGCACGTCCGGCCTTTCCAGCCTGAGCACCGAACAGCTTACGGCGCTGAATACAACGCAGATACGCTCTATCAACAGCGTGGCGATCAGGGGACTGACCGCGGAACAGCTTGACGCTTTCGATGCGACGGCCCTGCAATCCCTGACGATAACCCAGATACGAAGCCTGACTGCGACACAGATATCGGACCTCAACCCGGATGATCTGGCAGCGCTGACCACCACCCAGTTAAAAAGTCTGACGGCTACCGAAGCCGCCGCCCTCAGCGACAATCAGATAGCGGCCCTGAGCACGGAACAGGTCGGCAGCCTGACGACAACCCTGATCATGAGCCTCACCGCCACGGCGATCGGCGGTCTGTCGGATACGCAGATGGCCGCCCTGAGCACCAGCCAGGTCGCGGCGCTGTCCAAGGCCGGCATGAGCGGCCTGACCAATACGCAGATATCGAACCTGACCGCGACCCAGATCGCCGTATTTACTCCAACTCAGGTCGCGGCCATGACCGGTGACCAGATCGCCGGCCTGTCCACCACCGCCCTGGCGGCTTTCAGTCTGACCCAGCTTGGCGCCCTGACCGCCACCCAGATACAGGCGCTGACCAACGATCAGGTGGCCGGCCTGACCACCACCCAGATCGGCGCTTTTTCGGTAACGGCCATAAGCGGCCTGAGCGCGGGGCAGGTTTCGGCTCTGTCCGCGACCCAACTGACCGCGATGAACACGCGGCAGGTCGCGGCGCTCAGCACCACCGGCGTCGCCAGCCTCTCCACGGCGCAATTGCAAAGCCTGACGACCACACAGTTCAAGGCGCTCACCGCGACACAGATCAGCCAACTCAGCGAAGACCAGATCGCTGGCCTGACCCTTGCGGAAATCGCCGTCATGACTACGGCGCAGATGTCGGCCCTGACGGCTACCGAGGCCGGCGCCTTGCAAGCAACGCAGTTGTCGGTCCTGACGGTGACGCAACTGGCTGCCCTGACGGTGACCGGTTTCGGTGGACTGTCGGCGGACCAGATGGCGCAACTGAATACGACCCAGTTGAACGGCCTGGCCACCCAGCAGATCGCCGCCCTGACCGAAGATGAGATATCCGGCCTGACCGTGACGGGCCTGAAAGGCATGACGACGACCCAGATCAGGGGGTTGACCGCCACGGGACTGGCCGCCTTCAATGCGGAGCAGTTGCGGGCCTTCAACACCACCCAGATCACCGCCCTGACCACGACGGCCCTGGCGGGATTGACTGACAGTCAGGTCAACGCGCTGACGGACGATCAACTGAAGGGGCTGTCCTCGACCCAACTCGGCGCGCTGACTTCCACGGGCTTGGCCGGTCTGACTTCTGAAGACATCGCCTTGCTGACGACGACGCAGATCCGGGGCATGACGGCGGCGGAAATCGGCTATCTGTCGACGACCCAGCTCAAGGGACTGTCGGCGCTTCAGATGTCCAGCCTGACGACGACCCAACTCAAAGGACTTACAGCCGATGAGGTGGCCAGCCTGAGTCTTGCCCAGATGGCGGCGCTGGACCGGACTCAGGTGGCGAACCTGCCGGAAACCGGCGTCAGCGGCCTGACCTCGACGCAGATATCCGGCCTGACCACGACTCAGACTGCCAGTCTGACCTCGACCCAGATTGGCGCCCTGACCGAAACCCAGGTGAGGGGGCTTTCAACGAGCCTGCTGGCTGGTCTGACTTCGACTCAGATATCAGGGTTGAGCACCACCGGTATCGCGGCACTGGAAGAGACGCAGATCGTGGCGCTGACCACGAGCCAGATCGCCAGTCTCAGCCTGACCGCCCTTGCCAGCCTCTCGTCCGAACAGGTGGACGAACTGACCGCCACGCAACTGCGCGCCCTGAGTTCGACCCAGATCGGTGGGCTTTCCGAAACCGGCATTACGGGCCTGTCCGTTACCGGCCTTGCGACCCTGACAACGACACAGATCAAGGGACTGACCGGTTCCCTGGTCGCGGCCCTGACCACGACCCAGGTGGCGGGATTGACCACAGCGGACATCGCCAGTTTCTCGACAACCCAGATCAATAGCCTGGCTTCCACCCAGCTTGAGGTCCTGACGACCGGGCAACTGACTGTCCTGACATCAACCCAGATCGGCGCGCTGGCGACGGCGAGTCTCGGCGGACTGACATCGGAGGGCGTGGCGACCCTGACCAACACCCAATTGCGGGGATTGAGTTCGACTCAGATAGGTTATCTGAACGAGACGAATATCAAGGGACTGACTACCAGCCAGTTGACCGCCCTGACGACGACACAGATCAAGGGGCTGAACGCCACCGAGGTTCAGGCCCTGTCACAGACCCAGCTATCGGCTTTCTCAACGGCACAGCTTGCCGCCATATCGACGGACGGCATTCAGGGACTGAATGACGATCAGATCGCCGGCATGACCCTGACGCAACTGGTTTCGATGACCTCTACCCAATTGGGATCGTTGACGACCAGTCAGATCGCGACGCTGAACGCCACCCATCTGGCGACCCTGACCACCACTCAGTTCCACGGCCTGAACCAGACGCAGATCGGTGCGCTTAATCCCGACGAGATATCGGGCCTGACGACGACGGTCCTGTCCAATTTCTATACAACCCAGATATCCGGACTGACCTATACGCAACTGGGTTCGCTGACCACCACGCAGATCGGCGCATTGGGGACGACACAGGTTGCGGCCATTGGCGCCGACGCCATTTCAGGCCTGACCGAAACCCAGATCGGCGCCCTGACGACGACGCAGATTACCGCGCTGAGCGCCACGCAGGTGGCGGCGATGGAGACGGAAGACGTGGCGGACCTCAATGTCACGCAGATTGCCGCCTTTACCTCGACGCAACTGAAAAGTCTGACCACGACCCAGATCGGCAACCTGACCACGACCCAGGTCCAGGGACTGACGACCGCTCAGATCGGCAATCTGACGACGGTTCAACTCAAGGGGCTGACAACGACGGAAATGGCTTTCCTGACCTCGACACAACTCAGGGCGCTGACGACCACACAGGTGTCCGCCCTGTCCGTAACGGCGGTCAGTGGTTTGACCGAAACCCAGTTGCAGGCCCTGACGACCACCCAGTTCAAGGCGCTGACTGCCGCCCAGTTGGGCGCGTTGGCGGCGACGGGCATGGCGGCGCTCACCACCACGCAACTGGCGATCCTGACCTCGACCCAACTGGCGGGATTGACGACCACCGAAACCGCCGCCCTGACGGCCACGCAACTGGCGGCCCTGACCTCGACTCAGCTTTCCGGTTTGTCGGTTACCGGCATGGCCGGCCTGACGGCCGAACTTATCGAGACGCTTTCGATCACACAGATCAAGGGCTTGAGTTCCACCCAACTCTCCGGGCTTTCGACAACCTATATCGGCGCGTTGACCGCCGCCCAGGTCGCCGCCTTAACGACGACGCAGCTTAAGGGACTGAGCGCCGGACAAATGGGGGCCTTGTCGACCACCGATATCCTGGCCTTCAGTACCAACCAACTGGTGAGTCTGACAAGCACGCAACTGGCCGGACTGGTTTCGACGGAGATCAACACCCTGACAACGACGCAACTGGCGTCCTTGAGTTCCGGCCAGGTCGGCGGGCTTTCCACCAGCGGCTTGTCCGGCCTGACCGCCAGCCAGACGGCGGCGCTCACCACCACCCAGATTTCAGGCCTGACCCCGACCCAGATGGGCGCGCTGTCCACAACGGTCATCAACGCCCTGACCCAGACACAGATCGCCCAACTGACGATGACGCAGTTCGGCTCCCTGTCCGGCACGGGGGTGGCGGCGCTGCTCGAAGCCCACATCGATTCCATTACTACGACTCAGATCGCTTCCCTGTCGAATACCGGTATCAGCGGCATGACGGCAACGGAAATGGCGTCGCTGTCGCTGGATCAACTGGCGGCCTTCAATTCCACCCAGATCAGCGCCCTGTCCACCGGCGCCATCAGCGGCCTGACCGAAACCCAGATCGAGGCTCTGACCCTGACGCAACTGGCTGGTTTGACGGCGACGCAGATCGGTTCGCTCTCGGACGCGGATATTTCCGCCCTGGGCACGACGGAAATCGCCTCGCTGACGACGACGCAACTGGCCGGACTGGTGCGAATGCAACTGCGCGCCATGACAACGGCGCAGATCGCGGCCCTGACGACAACGCAGATTAGCAGTCTGTCGGCCACGCAGCTTTCCAACCTGACCACCAACGCGGTCGCGGCCCTGACGGTGACGCAGTTCAAGGCGCTATCATCCAGCCAGTTCGGCGCCCTGACTGTGACGCAACTCGATTATCTGTCGGCAGGTGAGATGGCGGCCATTTCCGGCATCCAGATCAGTGGCCTGACCACAACGACAATGGCGGTGCTGGGAACGCGTTTCCTGACGGGGCTGAACACCTATCAGATAGAAGCCCTGACACCGGCGCAGATCAGCTATCTGACGCCAGCGCAAATCGGCAGCCTGTCGGCCATCCAACTGGCGGCGCTGCAGGCCGCTCAGGGATAACCTTCAGATCAGAACTGGAAGCGTGTACGCAGGGATACCGAGGTATTGGTGTACTCCGGCAGTTCCTGGTATTCGGCCTCGATCGAGAAGTAGCTGTACGGATTGTCGGCCGACAGTCGGAAACCCGCCACCGGTCCGCCGCCCTCGATATTGCCGCCGACGAGTGTAAAGCTGTCACCGCCGTTGAAATTGGCCACGGTGTCGGGCAGGGTGGCGGACAGATTTTTCTTGTAGCCGACCCAGAGTTCTGGTTTGAGGAATGAGGTCTTGTAACTGAGGTTCAGCAAAGCCGTCGAGGTCAGCAGATGGCCGTCACGTTTGCCTACCGTCAGGTCGAAATAATCGCCGCCACCGCTTTCGGCGTGCTTATTTTCGTCGAGTTGGTAGTAATCGACGAGCATCTGCGGCGTGACGGCCCATTTGCCCAGGCTGTAATCATAAGACGCGCCCGCGCCGCCGCTGACCGAATAGCCGTCCCACTTGGCGGTCGCCACATGGCTGACCGTGGTCGTCAGCAGGTTGCGTGTGCTCTTGAACTCGGCATAACCGGCCCCGGCATGGGTCCAGGCTTTCAGGCCGCTCGTGTTGAGCCGCCAGTAAAGGCCCAGGGTCAGGTCGGAATTCGACATGCTTTCCGCGGCAAGGGCGAAGGTGTCGCGTGGCGAGGCGGAGGTGAGGGAGAGATAGGCGCCGACCATCTGATTGCCGTAAACCTGTCTTTCACGGCCGCCGGCGAAGCTGAAGCCCGTCGATTTAAAGCCCGCCGTATCGCTGTATGAGCGGTTGATGCCGTAGCCATATTCCTGAAGCCAGTACTGACCGCCGTTATTGTCAGGGATAAGAGTCAGATTGCTGAGCGAGCGATTCAGCGCGGCCGAACCGGTGGCCAGGGTTATGAGATTTTCGCCGGAATAATCGGGCAGGTACTGGTTATAGACCTGATCGAAGGCGTCCTTGTCGGTGGCCGCCAGCAGGGAGGATCTCGCGCCGGAATCCTCGGCAACGACGGCCAGGACGGGCATCAGCGCCGCATACTGGTTATTGGAATACCCGGCTTCGCCCTGTGTTTTCAGGCGAAAATTGGCCGAAAGCGCCGTGTCACTGTCATTGAGCGTCAGGTCCGAATGATAGAGATAGGGAATATACCCATCCAGGGTCGAGGTGGTCATATTGCCCAGGCTGATGCTGGAACCGGTCAGAATGGTGAAGGCGGTAGGCGTGGTCAGGATCTTGTCGGGCGTCAGATACAGCTTGGCGCCGTCGTCGAAGACCACTGCACCGGTGCCGGCGAGGATCGGCACAGTGGGGCTGTCGACAGCCAATGTCAGGGCAAGCGTACTGTCCGAACCGACATGCAGGGTGCTCAGCTTGACGGAACTGCCGGCGAGCAGGCCTGCGCTGGCGCCGCTGTCGATATCCATGGCGATGTCACCGGAGGAGGTCAGCTTGCCGAGATAAACAGCGTCATCTGTCAGGGTGAAGCTGCCTGTGCCCGCACCGTAATCGATATTACCATAGATATAGCCGCCGGAAGACGACAGGGAATCGTTGCCGGAGCCGAACAGGATATTGCCGTAAATATAGGGAGCGGCGATCGCTTCGTCGTCATCGCTGTCGGTGGGTGCGGTATCGACCTGGGTAATGGTCACGCCGGTGGTATTGGCGCTGACGTCGATGGCGGTGGCCTTGCCGGTGATGGTATCGGTCGTGCCGTCGCCATCGTCGTCTGTTGCGCTGATGGTGGCGCTGATGGTGCCGGAATTGGTGATCGAGGTCAGCGTGCCGGACGCATCGGAAATGGCGGTGGCGCTGCCGGTCGAGCCGGAAGAAGAGGCATAGATACCGGAACTGGCGCCGATATTAAGGACGGGCAGGGTTGCGCCGGTAGCGATCTTGAGAGCCGTGGCTGTGCCGACATTGGAGACGGTATAGACCGTGTTGCCGTCATCGTCTTCCGCCGAGGTCAGATATCGCGTGGTCGTGGCGGTAACCGTGCCGTTAACATCGAGCAGGGGAGTGGTGGCGCCGCTGAGCAGGGAAATGGCGGTGGCGTTTCCGCCGTAAGAACTGGCGGTGATGCTGCCGGCATTGCCGATGCCGTTTTCAACTGTGGTGGTGTAGCCTGTACCGCCAATTTGCAGGGCGGTCGCATCGACGCCGGGATGAACACCATAGGCCCCTATGGCGCCACGATTGAGCAGGCCGTAATTGACGGACGGCGGATCGATGGCTGTCGAGGCGTAGGTCAGGCCGCCCAGCGTAATGTCGCCGGTGGCTGAACCGATGGCCAGGGCGGGGGCTGAGCCGTATTGCGCCAGGCTGGCCGTGGACTGGTCCGTATCGGTCAGACCGTCGCCATCCTCATCGGTATTGTCGTCATCCGTACTGGTGACGGAAGAACCCAGCAGGACGCCGTTGGCGACATTGCCGGCGATGCTCACCAACGGGCCGCCCTGAAGCAGGTTGTTTGCCGGGATCAGGTTTTCATAGATCGCCTGAGTGAGTACCGAGGTCGAGCTATAGGCGGTGCCACTGTATGAGCCATCGATGATCAGGCTGCCGCCAAGATCGCCGGTAAGGCTGATGGCTGAAGCGTTTTCCCCGATGGCACCGATTGAACCGGACAGGTAGACATTGCCGGTGACACCCTTTTCCAGCGAGATTCCGATCGAATTGTCACCGATCAGGGTCATGCTGCCGTCATAGGTGAAGGCGCCGTCGATCCGGTTCTCGAAACGGATGCCATAGGACGCGTTGCCCTCGACATCGATGGCCGAGGCGCTGGTGATATTGATATCGCCGGTAAATGGAGAGACGCCCGTGGAATGAATACCGTAACGGGCCGTCCCTTCGGCCCAGGGCGCGTCGACATAGCCGTCTTCCGTTCCGTCAAGGCTGGTGCTGTCCGAAGCCGTGTAATCGTCGGTGACGGTGATGTCTCCGGTCAGGGTAAGCCCCTTAGTGCGATCGGGAAAGTCGGTGATCAGGATGCCGGTCGATCCCGATTCGGAGCCGGACATGGCGATGCTACCCTCAAAGTCGAGGCTGTTGTCGCTATCGACCGTGATTGCCGTGCCGCTGGTCAGGGTGATCGATCCGTCAGACGTAACGGTCAGATCGCCGGCGGAACTGGTAAGAACCGGGGAAGTCGTGGCCGTCGAGATCGATGTGTCGGCAAACGTTTGCGAAACAAGGCCTCCGCTACCGAGAACCAGTCCGAGGGCTGTGGCGGTCAGGAGGGTGTGTTTACGCATGATGTCGGGGTTCCAATTTTCAGTCGCGGCCTTTGCCGGCCTTTGCGGGTCGAAAATGAAAAATCAGAACGGCTCTATTAAGTCTGCTTTGATGCAGGCCTGACGCTTTGCAACAGGTTTGAAATGAGCGGCGCAATCGTTATGAAAAAGGCGCCCCGGAGGACGCCCTGATTTAATGATGCGCGTGACTATGCGATTTGCTGCCTTTTTTCGGAATATGGGCTTCGTGCATGGCGATGGCGGTCGCCTGCTTGCGGCTGGTGACCTTTTTGCCGCTGCCGCTTTTCAGATCGCCTTCCTTGTATTCGTGCATGACTTTCTCGACCTTCTTTTTCTGGTCGGATGTTTCTTTCGGCATGACTGTGCTCCGTTAAAAGCCCGCCCTTGCGTATTAGAGAACCTGGCCGGTAAAAATGCCATGCGGACACCTGGTCGGGCGGCAAAATAGTCATTGGCGGGATGGATAAAAACAGGCATTCAGAAAACATGACTTTGATTCTTTACGGCATACCGAACTGCGATACGGTGAAAAAGGCGCGCGACTGGCTGGCGGCCAATGGCATCGTTTATGAATTCCATGATTATAAAAAGGCCGGCATCGATGCTGAGCATCTGAAAGCATGGTCTGAAAAGCTCGGCTGGGAAAAGGTGCTCAACCGCGCCGGCACCACCTTCAGGGCGTTGCCGGACGAGGCGAAGCAGGAACTGGACGAGGCAAAAGCCATCGTCCTGATGATCGCGCAGCCATCGATGATCAAGCGTCCGATTTTCGAGAGAAACGGTCAGATCGTCGCCGGTTTCAAACCGGAAAGCGCTGAACTGAAAGCCTTGCTCAGTTAACGCGCGCCCAGGTTTCGGAGCGGCAGATGCGATCGCCGAACAGGCATTCCCGGCTGGAAAGCGTTGTGCCTTCCAGTGTCAGGGTCGCGGAATAGGTCTTGCCCTCCTTGGGGCTATATGCCTTGCCTTTCCAGCCGTTGGCGCCATCGCGGATCAGATCGTAGAAGATTCTGTCACCGACACGCGCTTTACTTTTTATGCCGGGATTGATCCAGGCGATCTTGCCGCAGACACCGCCAGGGCAGGAGGCGAAGACGACGCGCACTTGGCCATTGCTGCGCTGCCATGTGCCGGGCAGGTCCGCCGCCTGAGCCGCCACCGGCATGAGCGCGAAAACAAGAATAAGTAACATCAGTAAACGCATGACTGAAGCCCCAGGTATTTGACTGCATTATACGCGCTGTTGCCTTCGCTTTGGTAAAAAAAGTCAGTCGCCGATTGTATCATGCGCGCCGGCTTCGCCTTTTCGCCAGTAGCCTGATGCCTTGATCCATTTCGGATTGACGCCATGATCCTCGATCAATTGTTGACGGATCAGCTTGGCCTCAGTGCTTTCGCAGGCCACCCAGACGTGAACATCACCTTGCGGCATGTGCATTGCCTTGAGTGCCTCATTCAGGTTGTTAGCACGGCTGGACTGACGGTAGACCCAATGGATGGAAACGTCGGCTTTTGTATCGAAACTCAGGCGGTCCTCCAGACCATCGACTTCAGCCACCACGCAAACCTTTGTACCGGCCGGCAGTTCTTCCAGCCGCCGTGCGATGGCAGGCAGGGCGGTGTCGTCGCCGATCAGCACATAGCTGTCATAAGCAGAGGGAATCAACATTGATCCACGCGGACCGGCAATATTCAGGATATCGCCAATCCTGGCATTCAACGCCCAGGACGTGGCGGGGCCGGCATCATGCAGGGCGAATTCGATAGCCAGGACCTGACCGTCGAAACGCCGGGGCGTGTAGTCGCGCATGACGGGCTTCGGGCCGTTGCTGGGCGGCATGCCCGGTTCCGGCAAGGTCAGGATGCCGGTTTCCGGATCGGGGAAGAACAGCTTGATATGATCATCGAAGCCCAGGCTCTGAAAGCCTGTAAAGTCGCCGGTGAGACTTATGCGCAGCAGATGCGGCGTGATCGGCTGCACCTGCGTGACTGTAAGCCTCCGGTGTCGGGTTTCGTAGCGGACGCGGGTGATCGCGCGTCCGTCGGTTTCCGTATCCATGATTACAGTCTTTCGATTTTCCTGGCGGTATCGTCGATCAGATCGACCACGGCCTCGATTTCGCTCTTCTCCATCGGGCGCATGCCACGGGTGCGTAACGCGGCCTTGAGATTAGCCATGGCGCGGAAGAGGGGGGCATAGTCGCCGTGCTCGCTGCGCTGGCCATCCATCATTGCGAATAACTGATCGACCTGTTCGGCCTTTTCCGCCAGATGAGCGATGCCGGCCTCGGTGATGGTGGCGGATTTGCGGCCGTCCTCATTGGGGGCGATGGTGATGAAACCTTCGTCTTCCAGCCAACTCAGGGTCGGATAGATGACACCGGGCGAGGGGCTGTAAGTTCCGTTGAAGCGGTCCTCGATCGCCTTGATCAGTTCGTAGCCGTGACTGGGCTTTTCGCTGATAAGTTTGAGCAATACCAGCCGCAGACCGCCGTGACCAAAGCCTCCGCGCCGGCTATCGCGGTTGCCGCGCATCCGATCGAAAGCGCGCTCAAAGCCTTCGCGGCCGCCAAAACCGCCCCTGAAATCGCCGCGACCGGGGCCAAAACCATCACGATGGCTGTGCATACGATCAGGCCCAGGGCCATGTCCGCGATGGTGAAAAAACATACCTCGCATATGAGGTTCTCCTTTGTTATATAAAGATTATAATTCGATATATCTAAATTGCAAACACGCCTAATTGGAGGAGTGTAATTTAGATGCAAATTAGATATATCTAAATAATATCTTTTGCAAGAGGGATTGCCAGATAATTTGATTACGGAAACTTAATGCGAATCCTTGCATCCAAAATGCGGGTTTGAGGCCTCTTATATACAAAGGGGCTTGCAGATGCGGTCCCGCAAGCAAAGGAGTAATCATATGGATTGGGATAGTGCCACAGGTCTTCTGGCGGTTATCTTGGCTTTGGGTATGCCGGTTTTTATCGTCGGCATAATTTTTCTGTTCATCTTTCGCAGCAATGCAGAAAAGCAAAAGACTTTGCGGATGGCGATCGAAAAAAGCGATACCTTACCGCCTGAATTTCTCGAAAGTCTGAAAAGTCTGCAAAAGAAGCCGCGCACAGCCGCCAACGATTTACGTGCTGGTCTGATCCTTATCGCCATTGCATTGGGATTGATAGCGCTGGACGCGGTGACGCATAATTATGTGATCGGCGGTCTTGCCGGTGTGGCCGCCATTCCGGGGTTTATTGGCATCGCCTTGCTGATCCTCGGCATTATCGGCAGCCGCAAACAATAGAAGCCCTCGGCAACCCGGAGCAAACTGAACCATGGGGCTGGCAAGCGAAAAGCCTGATCTGACGCGGCAATCCGATGTCGATCTCGTGCGTCTGTGCCTAGGCGGCGACAAATCGGCTTTCGCTGAACTGGTGCGTCGTCATGGCGGCCTGTTGCGGACCCATATCCGCCGCATGGGCGCGCAAGGGCCGGATGCCGATGACATGGCGCAGGAGGCTTTCATGAGCGCTTACGAACATTTGTCGGAATTTCGTTTCGACGGCGCCTTTGTCGGCTGGCTGAAGCGAATCGCCTCGCGCCGTTATCTGAAAAGGATGCGGGCGAATCAGAAATACCTGCTGACCGACGATATGAGTCCGTTCGAGCCTGAGCCGTCTGCCAATGAAGGCGAATTTCGCGCCCATAATCTCGATGCGGCCTTAAATCGCCTCAAACCTGTGGAACGCCTGTGTGTGACGCTCAATTTCAGCGGTGACCTGTCTCATCAGGAAATCGCCGATGAACTCAAACTGCCGCTCGGCACGGTCAAAAGCCATATCAAACGGGCCATGGATCAATTGAAAGCGATTCTGAATGCCGGATCGACTGTCGTAATGGAAACCGGAACATGAGCGATATGAAACTGGATGACGGCGATATCCGTGATTTGTTCGCGGTGACGCCTGTTTATAACGACGCTCCGGCCTTCGAGGCGCGCGTGATGCGCGGCCTGAGGCTGAAATTGTGGTTGCGTCAGGGATTTGTTGTACTGGCGGGGCTGGTCGGCGGGCTTTATGCGTTGGCGCAGTTTGTGCGCGTTCCCAACTGGACTTTCGGCGAAACGGTCATGAGTGGCAGCCAGGCGGCACGGGTCGAAACCGGCCAGACCTTCCGTGCCGGCGTTGAATTCTTCGATGTGATCGGCAGGAAAGCCGTCGATCTGTTCTATTCGTCAGTGCATTATCTCGGTATCATGCAGACCCCGATTTTCTTTTGGGTCAGTTTTTCCCTATGTTTAGCCTGTCTGGCGCTGTATTACGCCTACTCCCAAGAGGAAACTATCTAGCGTTTCGATATGCCGGGTAGTTTCCAAGCGCTAAACGAGAGAGTTACCCTTGAGCAGCCAAACCGCCCCCAGCCGCGCCAAACGTCTGACCGCCCCTGAAATCCAAGGCCGTAAGGGTCAGACTCCGCTGGTCGTTCTGACGGCCTATACCACGCCGATGGCGCGGATCATGGATCCGCATTGCGATATCCTGCTGGTTGGAGACAGCCTCGGCATGGTGATCCACGGTCTGCCCAATACGATCGGGGTAACCATGGAAATGATGAGTCTGCACGGTCAGGCCGTCATGCGCGGATCCGAAAAAGCGTTTGTCGTCGTCGATATGCCGTTTGGTTCTTATGAGGCGGGCGTCGAGCAGGCCTTCGCCAATGCCGTGCGCCTGCTCAAGGAAACCGGCGCGCAGGCGGTGAAACTGGAAAGCGGCCCGACCGTCGCTGCCACCATCCGCTACCTGACCGAACGCGGCATCGCCGTGATGGGTCATGTCGGTCTGCGGCCGCAGGCGGTCAATGTCGATGGCGGGTTCAAGGCAAAGGGACGCACCGAAGCCGAACGGCGAAAAGTCATCAAGGAGGCGCAGGACAGCGAAGCCGCCGGCGCCTTCTCCATCGTCGTCGAAGGGGTAGCGGCGGACCTGGCGGCGGAAATCACCAGGCTGGTCAGCATCCCGACCATCGGCATCGGTGCCTCGGCCGATTGCGACGGGCAGGTTCTGGTGACCGACGATATGCTGGGTCTTTTCGACTGGACGCCGAAATTCGTCCGTCATTACGCCGACCTGCGCAACCAGATCGGTGCGGCGGTGGAAGCTTATGCGAAAGATGTCAGGGAGCGTAGCTTCCCCGCCCCAGAAGAGACATATTTTGCTAAATAAGGTGCGTTAAGAGATTTTTGGGGGAGGGCTTCACGGTCGTGTCGCTGTATCCGGTTGCGTTAGGCCGTGCCAAAGGTTAGGTTCGCGCCGAATTGGAGCGCCTGACGGGCATTCCCCCGAAGATCAAGATGAATAAAGGATTCGCCGTGAGCGACATTTTTGACGAAACCGAAGAGAACCTGCGCGCCGATAAATGGATCGGCATCGTCAAGAAAACCTGGCCCTGGGTGGCCGGCGTCCTGATTCTGGCCCTGATCGTCGCGCTCGGTTTCTGGGGGTATGAAAGCTGGCGGGCGAATGTCGCCGCCAAGGCCTCTGAAAGCTACGGCCAGGCCGTCGAATCGCTCGGCAAGGGCGACAAGGCCGTGGCGAAGACGCAACTCGAAGCCACCGTGAAGGCGGGGAACCCGACCTATAAGGCGCTGGCGCTGCAGCAACTGGCCGGTCTGGCGCTGGAAGACAACAAGACGGCCGAGGCTATCGCCAATCTCGATCAGGCGGCCAAGGCCTCGAACAGCGCGCTGATCAGCGATGGCGCGGCGCTCAAGGCGGCTTTGCTGGCCATGGATACCAACAGCCTCGCCGATACGCAAAAACGCCTGGAGCCGCTGATGAAGAAGGATCGCCCCTTCGCCGCCATGGCCAAGGAAGCGCTTGCCATGGCCAAGCTGCAATCCGGCGATATCAAGGGTGCCCGCACCGACTTGCAGGTGCTTTCCGTTACGCTCGGCACGCCGGAAGGTGTGAAGCAACGCGCGGCCGCCTTCGTCGCCGCCATCGATTCCGGCGCCATCGGCACGACCCAGGCCATGATCAAACTGCCGGAAGCACCCGCTCCGGCGATGCCGCAGATGCCGGCTATGCCGCAGACTGCGCAACAGGCGCCGGCCCAATAAATATTCTGGCCGGATGTTCACCGGCCATATTCAGAAGTCTTGTTATGGAAACCCGCATATGAACTTGTCGATGGTTGATTTCAAAGGTGCCAAACGGAAGGGCGCCAGTCTGCTGGTTCTGGCAGCGGTGGCGGCCATAGGCCTGAGCGGTTGCGCCACGGCAAACAAACTCAATCCGTTCAAGGATCACAACAGCGATCAAGGCGCTGTCGCCTCGCGGGGGCAGCGTATCTCCATCGTGGCCTTCGACCAGAAGCTGCAACCGTCCAAAAGCTTGAAAGGCATCGGTTACTATCTGCCGCCGGCGGCGCCCGTGCCGAACTGGCCGCTGGCCAGCGGTCCGTCGACCCTGGTGCAAAACGCCGCTGCAGCCAAGGCCTTCAAGGTGGCTTGGAGCCGTTCTATCGGTGCGCCTAGCAAAGGGGTGACCGAGGTTCTGGCGCAGCCGGTTTCGGATGGACAACTGATCTATACGATTGACGGCGAAGCGCGTGTTTCGGCCCATGATGTCACGAGCGGCAGTCAGGTGTGGAGCGTCGATCTCAATCCGCATAACAAGCGCGACAAGACGGCCTTCGGCGGTGGTCTGGCCTTGGCCGATGGCAAGCTTTACGTCACTTCCGGCTTCCGTTTCGTCGAGGCGCTCGATGCCGCCACCGGCGCTGAAATATGGAAAAAGGTGGTCGATACCCAGCTTCATGCCGCACCGACCGTCAATGCCAGTTACGTTTTCGCCACCGATGTCGATAACCAGATTTTCGCCTTCGATCGCGCAACCGGTGAAATGGTCTGGACCTATCAGGCCATCGCCGAGCCGGCGCGCCTGCTGAAATCCTCCACGCCCGTCGTTTCCGGCGATGTCGTCTATGCGCCGTTTTCCTCCGGTGAACTGGTGGCGCTGAGCACCACCACGGGCGACCCGATCTGGCAACAGGTGCTGGCGCAGTCGAGCCGCACCAATGCCCTGTCGGAAATCCGCGATATTTCCGGCCGCCCGGTGCTTTATAACGGCACCCTTTTCGCCGCCAGCCATTCGGGTGTTTTCCAGGCCATGGATGCCCGGACAGGCAATCCGGCGTGGAAGGTCGATACGGACAGCATCAATACGCCCTGGGTTGCCGGAGACGTTGTTTTTCTGGTCAGCCTGCAAGGGGAATTGATCTGTGTCAGCCGTGAGAGCGGCCAGGTCTACTGGATCAAGGATCTGAACGCCGGCCTGCAAAAAACCAAAAAGGGCTTCTTCGGTCTTGGCCGTGAAAAGAAGGTTGGCAAGATTCCGTTGTGGGCCGGGCCGATTCTGGCGTCCGATCGGTTGGTGATGGTCAATTCGCTGGGAGAGGCCGTGGCCTTCGATCCTAAGACCGGCGATCGTCAGGAAACGATCAAGCTGGGCGGCGCGGCCTTCATCGCGCCGATCGCGGTCGGTGACAAAATATTTGTCGTAACCGATGACGCCAAGCTCGTTGCTATCCAGTAGTCGCACCCTGTGCCCGGCTTTCTTTTTAAAAGCTGGGAACTTGACCTGGCAGTCAGGTATCTGCGGACCAAACGGAAGAATGGCGGCATAGCGGTCATCGCTATCTTGTCCTATACCGGCATTGCCCTGGCGGTTACGGCGCTGATCGCTGTCATGTCGGTGATGAATGGCTTCCAGGGCGAGATTATGGGCCGCTTCCTGACCTTTAACAGTCATGCCGATATTACAGGCCCGGCGATCAATGACAGCCGCATGCGCGACGCCATGCTCTCTCGCTTGCGCATGACGCGACGTGTTGTCGATGCCGCGCCTTATGTCGAATCGTCAGGGTTAGGCGAAAGCCATCTGGCCAGCGCACCTGTCTTTATTCGTGGCGGCGATGCACTGAGCCTGAAGCGTGCCGGTATCGCCAATGATCTGCTGGTCGGCTCATTCGATGATTTTGGGGACAATGGAGTGCTGATCGGTGAGGGCGTGGCGGATAATCTGGGCCTCCGGGCGGGAGATCGGATCGTGCTGACCGTTCCGGGCGACCAATCGGCGGATAATCTGGCGGCATCGCGCCGGGGCTATACGGTGGCGGGCATATTCCGCTCTAAGGTCGCCAGGATCGACCAGACCTATATCTACATGCCGCTGGCTGAAGCTCAGGATTTCCTGGGAAGGGACGGCAAATGGGATATGATCGAGATCCGGGTACGCAATCCCTACCGGATAGAGTTTGTCATGCCACGCCTGAAAGCGGCGGTAGGAAAAAATACAAAAATCGAAGACTGGAAACACCGCGACAGCGTGGTGTGGAATGCCCTGAAATTTGAAGCCGCCGCCATGCGGGCAATCCTATTTTTCGTGACCGTCATTGCCGCCATGAATATCGTCACGGGCGTCGTCATGCTGGTCAAGAACAAGACGCGCGACATCGCTATTCTGCGCACCATCGGCGCCGGCAGGGGGGCGATTACGCGGATATTCTTTCTGGCGGGCGTTCTGGTCGGCGCGGCGGGCACATTTACCGGTCTTGTTGCCGGTGTGGCGATCGTCACCTTTATCTATCCGCTGCAGCGAGGTCTGGAATGGCTTTTCCATTTCAACTTCGCCATGGGTGATATGGCCTATCTGCCGGCGAGTTTGCATGTCGGCGAAACCCTGGTTGTGGTCTTTGGTGCGTTTATTGCCACCAGCCTGTGTACCCTGATCCCGGCCTTGTCGGCGTCACGCTTGGAGCCGGTTGATGCCTTGCGGTACGAATAGCGGTTTTAGGTGGCTATTCGGGTGTTTTTCGCTATAAGGCGCCCATGCCTTTAAAAATCGCCATTGTCGGCCGCCCCAATGTCGGCAAATCGACCCTGTTTAACCGCCTTGCGGGCAAGAAACTGGCCATCGTCGATGACCAGCCCGGTGTCACGCGTGACCGTCGCTATGCCACGGGCCGTATCGGCGACATCGACTTGGAATTGATCGATACCGCCGGTTTTGAGGATCTGAGCGATCAGTCGCTGGAAGCCCGGATGCGCGCCCAGACGGAACGCGGCATCGAAGAGGCCGATGTGGCTTTTTTCGTGGTCGATGCGCGTGAAGGCGTAACGCCGCTCGATCGCATCTTCGCCGATATCCTGCGCAAGAAAGACAAGCCGGTAATCCTGATCGCCAACAAGGCCGAGGGCCATCAGGCCGCGGCCACCGCAGAAGAGGCACGCGTCCTGGGCTTCGGCGAGCCGATCCATCTGTCCGCCGAACACGGTGAAGGCATATCTGAACTCTACGAAGCCACCGAAACCTATCGCCAGATGTTTGAAGGCGACTTCATGGAAAGCGGCGATGAGGAAGAGGACGAAGACACCAAGCCGATCCGGATCGCCATCATCGGCCGTCCGAATGCCGGCAAATCGACCCTGATCAACAAGCTTCTGGGAGAGGATCGCCTTCTAACCGGTCCGGAAGCCGGCATTACCCGTGATTCGATCAGTGTGGACTGGGAATATGAAGGCCGCACCATCCGTCTGGTCGATACCGCCGGCCTTCGCCGCAAGGCGCGGGTGCAGGAAAAGCTGGAAAAGCTTTCCACCAGCGACACCATCCGCGCCATCACCTTCGCCGAGGTGGTGGTTCTGGTGATGGACGAGGCCAATGCGTTTGAGGTGCAGGATCTGCAAATCGCCGATCTGGTTGAACGCGAAGGCCGTGCGCTGGTCTATGCCGTTTCCAAATGGGATCTGGTCGAAAATCCGCAATCGCGTCTCAATGAGATTCTGGAAGTCTCCGAGCGTATGTTGCCGCAGCTGCGCGGCGCGGCGCTGGTGACGCTTTCCGGCGCGACGGGCCGGGGACTGGAGCGGCTGATGCCGGCCGTGCTCAAGACCTATCGCAACTGGTCGGCCAAGATCAAGACGCGTGACCTCAATGACTGGCTGGCCCTGGCGATCCAGCGGCATCCGCCCCCCGCGGTCAGCGGCAAGCGCATCAAGCCGAAATACATGGCCCAGACCAAGGGACGCCCGCCGACATTCGTGTTGTTCGCGGCGCGGGCCTATGCCATGCCGGACCACTATACACGTTATCTTATCAATAGCTTGCGCGAATCCTTTGAGATGCCGGGCGTGCCGATCCGCCTGACGGTAAAGGCCAATTCGACCACCAATCCGTATGATGAAGGGGCCGGTGATACCTCGGGGCCGCCGCGTATTCGCTCCAAGCCGAAGGCCAGGCCCGGTGAAAAGCCGGCGCACCCCAACCGCGTGCGCCAGAAACCCAAGGGCGCGCCACCGGCCAAGCCCAAGGTTGTGGTCAAGGACCGGGCCGAAGTCAGCAAGGCCAAGGCTGTAAAGGCCAAGGCGATGGGGCCAAGCACCAAGCCGGGCGCCGCAGGGCCGGGGGGGCGTTCAAAGCCTGTGGGTAAGGGTAAAAGATAAACGGTTTGTGCAGCGGTTATATTCGGTTATCTTGCCAACTTATTCTGGAGGGGGAAGAGAATGAGATTCGTCGTCTTTTTGGTTGTGACCGCCATGCTGTTGGCAGGTGTTCAGGCCCACGCTAATCCAAATTCGCTGCATGTCGGGACTGATAGTGGTCTTGTTGTATTTGTGCTTGATCAGGTTGCGGCTGATAAAAGCCGTGCCGATTCTTCCGATGGAAATACCGTGGCGGACGCGCTGTTTTTTCTCACCATCGGCCCCATTGATCTGCAAACTCATGCAGTGACCTATAATTCGTGGACTGGCAATGCCGGGACAACGGTACGCACTGATCCGAAAAGCGGTGTTACCCTGATCACTACTCAGGTCAAGGCGGGGGATTATGCCATCTATTCGCAGACAGTACAGCGCAACTGGGCCGATTGTTTTGATATAGAAACGGCGTCTTTTCATGTTGCGCCGGGTTCGATTAACTATATAGGCAATTATAATCCATTTCCGGCTAGCTTGCGCATATTCCGAGCTGTCAAGAATGGGCAAATGCCGCAATCGTCACAAGTCGGCACCCAGCAGGAGATTACCGGTGACATTTTGCAGGGGTTGGTGCCTGCTGCGGAGGTGCCGGGTGGTGCCGACATTGTTAAGGCGGCGCTCGCCGGAATTAAACCGGGAATTTATGGCAAGCCTTTTGTGTTAACCGAACCGATAGTAACACGTACCAATCTGGTTTTGGGCGGCGCCAACATCTATAATTACAGGTGCCCGATTTAATTACAGTTTGTCCAGAACGTGCGCCAGCTTGGTCAGCATGGCGTCGATATCCGCCAGGGTCACATCGAGCGGGGGGCGGAAGCGAATGCTGTCAGTGCCGGCGCCCAGGATCAGCAGATTTTCGCTTTCCAGCGCCAGGTCGATCAGGCGGCCCTTGTTGCGGCGGTCATTGACCGAGAAGCCCTGATAAAGGCCCAGGCCGCGCACATTGCTGATCAGATCGGGGAAACGCTCGACCAGTTGATTCAGCCGGTCGAACAGATAGCCGCCCTTGGCGGTTACCTGATCGAGCAGGCCTTCGTCCTCGACGATCCGCCATTCCTGGACGAAGCGCACCATATCGGCAAGCGTGCCGCCCCAGGTGGAATCGAGGACGCCCACATCTTCCATCGGGTTCAGCATATAGACCGCGCCATTGCCGAACTTCTTGGCGACAGCGATGGCCTGCGGCGGATAGGGGACATCAAACAGGTCGATGGAAAAGATGGCGCCGGTCTGGCCGCCGGAGGTCTGCACCTCGTCAAGGCCCCAACCGACATCATATTGATGGCAAAGTTTCGACAGGCTCTGATAGAAACGTGGCAAGGCGAGACGGTGGCCGCCGGCGCCCTGCAGGGGTTCAAGAATAACCCCGGCGATTTCATCCGGATGTGCGCGCATGAAGGATTCGATCAAAGCCAGGCAGCGGTCGACTTCGAGTTCATTTTCGGCATTGGAACGGCGCGCATCATATTCCGGGAAGGGCACCTGAAGATTGCCGTGGATGATGTCGCGGAAGTCCTTCGTCGCCACCGGATCATGCGTCAGATTGGTGATATTGAGCGCAAAAACCGTACGTCCGTGAAAGGCTTGTTCGAAATATATAAAGCGATGGTTGGGGGCCGTTTTACCCTTGGCCTGCTGCTTGTGATTATGCAGGTTGATGAGGTACTTCATCATGTTTTCGACAGCTTCGGCCCCCGAATTGACAGCGTACACCTCGACATGCTGATCCCGCATGCAGACGGGCGCCAGGCGGTGCAGCAGACGGTAATAGGCCAGGCATTGCGGGGTCAGGAAATCCGGATTGGCCATTTTGTTATTGGCGGCCAGAACCAGTTCGCGGACATAATCCGGCTCGAACAGGCGCGGATGATTGTAGCCCAGTAGTTTCGAGCCATAAAGACCGCACCAGTCGGTAATGCGGTCGCCATCCACGGTCGCCAGGGTCATGCCCTGACTGTTGGCCAGATCGACAACAAAGGGATAAGGTTCGGCGATGACGTATTTGCCGAGTTCTTCAAGCAGGGAAGCGCTTTGGGCTTTCGGATAGGCGGGGGGCGTATGGCTGTTCATTCAGCCATTTTGAACCGGTTATTGTCAAAATGGAAGCTAATTTACTCAAAATGATCTTAATTTAAATCAAATTGATAGGCGGCTTTAGGCGTATTGCGCGGCCTTGAGCTTCCAGTCGGGAAAATGAACCGTTTCAAGCGGTGGCGTTCTGCCCGGATCGGCCAGTTCCAGAATCAGCGGCGCAATTTCATCAGGCAGCGGTACGGTTGCCGGGTCCTCACCTGGATAGGCCGCGGCGCGCATACGGGTGCGCATGGCGCCGGGCGAAACAATGGCGGCGCGAATGGGCGTGATCTCGATTTCGTCGGCCCAGGCCCGCACCAGTGTTTCCATGGCGGCCTTGGTGGCGCCGTAAGGCCCCCAGAAAGCGCGCCCCTGGGTGACGGTGGAGCCGGTTGTCAGGAAGATGGCGCGGCCGGCGGTCGATTGGCGCAGAAGCGGCTCCAGAGCGCGCAGGATACGGTAGGTCGCTCCCAGATTGACGGCGACAATCTTGTCGAAGTCCTTCGGTTCATGGTGCGTGACGGGGCTGAGCGTGCCGGTAATCGCCGCGGCGTGGACCAGAACATCGATACGGCCAAAGCGCTCGAAAAGCACGGAACTCAGACGGTCAAAAGCGTCCGTATCGGTGATGTCGAATGGAATCAGTGTGGCGTGCTGGCGGGTGGCGGCAAAGATTTCGTCGTCCAGCTCTTCCAGAGCCGCCTTGGCGCGTCCGCAGGCGATAACCTGAGCGCCGGCTTTTGCCAGTGCAAGCGCACAGGCGCGGCCGATGCCCCTTGAAGCGCCGGTGACAAGGGCGATGCGGCCGGTCTGTGCGGTCATCTCAATTCCTGTATCTAGTAGCTGTTGGCGAGCAGGGAAAGCTGGGCGCCGGCGTTTTCGCCTTCGGCCTCAGCACCTTCACGATCGGTCAGGCGTGTCGGGTATTCACCGGTGAAATAGTGGTCGGTGAACTGTGGATTGGCGTTATCGCGGCCTTCATGGCCCATGGCCTTGTAGAGGCCATCGACCGACAGGAAGCCCAAGGAGTCACATTCCAGCTTCTGGCGCATTTCTTCCAGGGTGTGATTGGCGGCCAGCAGTTTTTCACGGTCGGGCATATCGATGCCGTAGAAGTCGGGCCACATGATGGGGGGGGAGGCCGAGCGCAGGTGGACTTCCTTCGCACCAGCGGCGCGGACCATGCGGACGATCTTGACGGAAGTGGTGCCGCGCACGATCGAGTCATCGATCAGGATGACCTTCTTGCCTTCCAGCACGATGCGGTTGGGGGCATGCTTCTTGCGGACGCCGAGATCGCGGATGCCCTGGGTCGGCTGGATGAAGGTGCGGCCGACATAGTGATTGCGGATGATGCCCAACTCGAACGGCAGGCCGGATTGTTCGGAGAAACCAAGCGCCGCCGGTACGCCGGAATCGGGTACGGGCACGACCAGATCGGCGTCGGCGGGGTGCTCGATAGCCAGTTGGCGGCCCATGCGCTTACGGACATCATAGATCGACTTGCCGTTCACGATGCTGTCCGGGCGGGCGAAGTAGATATATTCAAACAGGCAGGGGCGGGCGGATTTCTGACCGAACGGCTTGTAAGAGGTCAGGCCGCTTTCATCGATCTGGACCACTTCACCGTGCTCGACATCGCGCACGAAGGTGGCGCCGATCATGTCCAGCGCGCAGGTTTCCGAGGCAAAGACATAGGAGTCGCCCAGCTTGCCGATCACCAGCGGACGGATACCGAGCGGGTCGCGGGCGCCGATCAGCATATTGCGCGTCAGGGCCACCAGGGCAAAACCGCCTTCAATATGGCGCAGGGCGTCCATGAAGCGGTCGATGATCTTGATCGAGCGCGACCGGGCGATCAGGTGCAGAATAACCTCCGAATCGGAGGTTGACTGGAAGATGGAGCCTTCGCTGACCAGTTTGGTGCGCAGGTGCATGAAATTGGTGAGATTGCCGTTATGGGCAAGAGCGATGCCGCCGTCATCCAGATCCGCGAACATAGGCTGGACATTGCGGATAAAAGCGCCGCCGGCTGTGGAATAACGGGTATGGCCGATAGCGGCACGGCCCTTGAGGCGGGCCACCACATCAGGCTGGGTGAAGACATCGCCGACCAGGCCATGTTCGCGTTCGGTATAAAAGCGCTTGCCGTCGGAGGAAGCAATGCCGCACGCCTCCTCGCCGCGATGCTGCAGGGCGTGCATGCCGAGAACCGTGATGGCGCTGGCGTCATCTATGCCGAAGACGCCGAACACGCCGCATTCGAGGCGGGGGCGGTCATCGTCGGAGTCGCGCTGATGGGCTTGAGGATCGGTGAGAGCAGACAGTTCAGGCTGAGACAACAGCATGGAATCTCTTTTCTAAAACGCAATGACCGACCGCTGGGGAGGGTCAGGTTACTGATTGTCCTCGACCACCTTGTTGGCGACACCCGTGCTTGCCGGAATGAAGGCCTGGATGATCTTGGCACATTTGACGCTGAGCGGATAAACCTTGGCGGCGCGGAACCAGTGAGGTTGCCGCTCAATAGGCGTCACCGCGGAAAAAATCAAATGGAATACGCCCAAAACCACCAGTGTACGGAAGATTCCGATGCCGATGCCCAGAACGCGGTCGAAGGTATTCAGCGCCTTCTGGGTCTGCATCTTGTCCGAAAGGGCGTGGCCCAGATACCGAACGCCGAAATAGATCAGAAGGAAGATGACAAAAGCGGCGATGTAGCCCGTGATCGTGTCGAGATGAAAGCTGTTGGCGACAAAAGGTTTGGCCGTCACGGAAACGAATAGCGCCAGGAAAAAGGAAATCAGGTTGACCAGTTCCTTGGTGCCGCCGCGCACGAAGCCCGCGAAACACGATATGGCCAGAAGGGCCAGAAAGATGAAATCGTAAGCTTCCATGTTATCCCCCATATGTGATGGCACCCGCCATTTTCCAGTCCTAAGGGCGTTTTTATTGAGGACCGAGGCCGTGCTGACGATTGCGCGCAGTCATACCATTTGCTGTCAGGCTTAACAACAAGGGTTAACTCTGTTTGAAAGCTTATCCTTGTGGGAAAAGGCTGGTGACGGCATCGACAAGGGTGGTGAAACCGCGCACCTGCAAAGGTGCATTTTCGGCGACCGTTTGGGCGGTGACGGCGCTGGAAAAACCCAGTTTGAGGGCCTCTTTCAAGCGGCCTTCGGCGCGGGAGACGGAACGGATATCACCCGACAGGCTGATCTCGCCAAAAACCACGCAATCGCGGGGCAAAGGCACATCGGTCAGGGCGGAAACCAGCGCCAGCGCCGCGCACAGGTCGCCCGCCGGTTCGGAAATGCGTAGGCCACCCGCGACGTTGAGATAGACATCCTTCTGGCCGAATCCGACGCCACAACGCGATTCCAGTACGGCCAGGATCATGGCCAGCCGACCGGAATCCCACCCGACAACCGCCCGGCGCGGAGTGCCATAGGCCGAGGGCGCGACCAGAGCCTGAACCTCGACCAGAACGGGACGTGAGCCTTCTATGCCGGCGAAGACCGCCGAACCGGAGGCGCGTTCATGGCCGTCACCGAGAAACAGGGCGGATGGATTAGGCACCTCGCGCAGGCCAGAATCGCCCATCTCGAAGACGCCGATCTCGTCGGTAGCGCCGAAGCGGTTCTTGGTGCCGCGCAGGATGCGGAAGGGGTAGCCGCGCTCGCCTTCAAACGACAGAACAGCATCGACCATATGCTCGACCACGCGCGGGCCGGCAATCTGTCCCTCCTTGGTGACGTGACCGACCATGATGATCGAGGTCGATTGCTTCTTGGCCAGCCGTACCAGTTCGCCGGCGCAGGCCCGGACCTGTGACACCGAGCCTTGCGCCGCCTCGACGGCATCCGACCATAGGGTCTGAATGGAATCGATGATGACGAGATCGAATTTCTCGCGTTTCAATGCCTCAAGAATGGTACGCAGCGCGGTTTCGGCCGCCAGATCGACAGGCGCCCTGGAAAGGCCCATGCGGGCGGCGCGGCCACGTATCTGTTCGACGGCTTCTTCGCCGGAAATATAGGCCACCTTCAGGTTTTTAAGCGCTGCGCTGGCAGCCACTTGCAAAAGAAGAGTCGATTTGCCGACACCCGGATCGCCGGCGATCAGAATGGCCGAGCCGGGCACCACGCCGCCGCCGCAGACGCGATCGAACTCATCGATGCCCGTCACCATGCGAACGGGAATCGCACCCTCGCTCTCAAGCGTTTCAAATTGCAGCTTGTTCAGACGAGAGACTTTGCCTGCGGATTCTGGTTTCAAACCGCCGGGCGGCGCGCTGTAGGTTTCCTGAACCAGAGTGTTCCACTGGCCGCAACCACCGCATTGCCCGGCCCATTTGCTATGGACATTGCCGCAGGACTGGCAAACATAAATAGCGGAATCGCGGGCCATGGGATACTCACATGAAGTTATTTGTTCTTCATATGTTCCTATTTAGCGGCGCTGTCAAGCGTGGCTATTCGTAGCTATCGTAGCGATCACTATTGGCCAGATTACCGAAGCGGACGGTATTGGCGTCGAACGACACGCGTACGGTGCCGATAGGGCCGTGACGCTGTTTGCCGATAATGACTTCGGCTACGTTGCGGCAGCGGTCCATGTCTTCCTGCCAGGTCAGGTGTTCAGGCGTACCTTCGCGCGGTTCGGCGCGGCCAAGATAGTAGCTTTCGCGGTAAACAAACATGACGATATCGGCGTCCTGTTCGATCGAGCCGGATTCACGCAGGTCGGAAAGTTGCGGGCGTTTGTCATCACGGCTTTCCACGGTCCGCGAAAGCTGGGAGAGGGCGATGACCGGTATGGCCAGTTCCTTGGCAAGCGTTTTCAGCCCCATGGTGATGGTGGAGACTTCCTGCACCCGGTTCATATTAGCGCCGGCGTCGCCGATGGTTACGAGCTGGAGATAGTCGACGATCAGGCAATCAAGGCCGGAGGTCCGCTTCAGGCGGCGGGCGCGGGCTGTCAGCTTGGCGAGGGTAATACCGCCGGTGTCGTCGATATAAAGCGGACAGGCACTGATCTCCATTGCCGCCTCCTTGATCTGCATAAACTCGCCGGGATTGATCTCGCCCTTGCGGATCTTGTCGGAGGGAACGCCTGACGCATCGGACAGCAGACGACCGGCCAGCTGATCGGCGGACATTTCCAGCGAGTAAAAGGCGACGACGCCGCCGCGCACCGTCTTGCGCGTGCCATCGGCTTGCGCCTCGTAGGCATAGTTCTTGGCGATATTCATGGCGACATTGGTTGCCAGGGCGGTTTTGCCCATGGAGGGGCGGCCGGCCAGGATGATCAGGTCGGACTTGTGCAGGCCGCCGATCTGCCTGTCGAGATCGACAAGGCCTGTGGATATCCCCGCCAGACCGCCGTCACGATGAAAGGCTTCCTCGGCGTGTTGCAGGGCGCCGGCAACAGCGTCAGAAAAGCTGACGAAGCCGCTGGAGGAACTGCCGGTTTCTGCCATGGCGAAAAGCTGGGCTTCGGCGGATTCAATCTGTTCGCGGGCATCCATTTCCGTGGTGGCGCCCTTGGCGATTTCGCCGCCCAAGCGGATCAAATCACGGCGCAGGGCCAGGTCGTAGATGACGCGGGCATAATCGGAAGCATTGGCCGCCGGCGGGGCGCGATCGACCAGATCGGCGAAATAGCGGATGCCGCCCAGATCTTGGAACGCCTGGTCGTTCTTGAATTTATCTAGTAAAACAATGGGTTCGGCCAGATGCCCGATACGGATTTGTTCCTCGATCACCGCGAACAGGCGCTGGTGGAAAGGCTCGTAGAAATGACGTGGCTGCAGCCCGTCGAACAGGCGTTCGTAGGCGCCGTTGTCGAACAACAGGCAACCCAGCAGAGCCTGTTCCGCTTCGAGATTATGCGGAATGGTGGCAGGCGTTTCGGAAGCGGTGGGGGACGGGGAGAGCGTATCGGGCATGTCGGTCATAAGCAGAGTTAAGACAGGAAAGGCAAGAGCTGTCCCGGCAGATTTCATGATGGCGCACAGCTATCCACCTAAGGCCAATTCACAGCCTGTTAAGTCTGTGGATGAATTCAGGCTGCCAGGGCATGAAAAACCCTTCGCCGGCAAACCGGTGAAGGGCATCATGAGCTGTTAAATCACAACACTGTCATGATTTCGGGAAATATCCCCGATTACCAGGACTGGCTGAGCTTGGCGTAGAGATAGCGCCCGTTGAAACCGAACGGCGAGAAGCGGGTGAAGGCAAGTGCGCCCACGCCATTGCCGCTGGTGACGTTCAGGTCGGCGCGGGTGGTGTTCGGGTATTCATCGAACAGATTGTCCGCGCCGAGCGTAAGCGTGGTGCCGGTGTCGAAGCGATAGCTCGCCGACAGATCGATCAGGGTGTGATCGCCCGAATGGATATCCTTGGCCGGATCGGCGTTCGGATCGATGACATCGCCATAATAGGTGGCGCGGCCATTGACCGTCCAGTGACCGGCATTCCAATCGACGCCCAGGGTCGCCTTATCTTCCGGCGAGGAATTGGTCAGGATAACCTGACGGACACGGGCGAACAGCACCGGTTGCGGATCGAGCGGCGAATTGTTCAGGGCATTCAGGCGGTCGATTTCCGTCTTGTTGTGGTTATAGGCCAGCGAGAAGTTGAAACGGCCCAGGCTGTCGGTCGGGAGACGATAATTGGCGACCAGATCGACGCCGTTGGTTGTGGTGTCGGCGCCGTTGATGAAGAAGCGGGCGGCCGTAACGCCATAGGGGGCAAGGATTGGCGTAATGTTGCTGCCGCTCAGTTGCTCGGATAGCAGGATGCGGTCGTCGATCTTGATGCTGTAGGCATCGAGCGTCAGTTCAAACGGTCCGCTTTTCCAGACGCCGCCCAGGGTATAGCTGGTTGACTTTTCCGGGTTGAGCGGTTCCGCGCCCAGGGTTCTGGCGACATCACTGGTGGCCGGGAAGGTGCCGGTTTCGACAATCTTGCCGACGCTGCCACTGGTATCGAGAACGCTGGCGGTCGAGGTGAAGTATTGCTGGGGTAGCGATGGCGCACGGAAGCCGGTGGATACCGAGCCGCGCAGGGCGAAACTGTCGGTCAGCTTGTAGCGGGCGGCCAGCTTGCCGGATACATTGTCGCCGAAATCGGAGTAGTTTTCAGCACGGATGGCGGCGTCGAAGCTGAAACGATCGGTAATATCGGCGGCGACATCGGCGTAGACGCCGACATTGTTGCGATCGATGTCAACGACATTGCTGGGCTGGAATCCTGGGAAAGCCTGAGCACCGGCGGAAGCGGTCGTGATGGGACCGAGCGCGTAGGATTCAACTTCTCCGGCCCTGATGGCGTACTTTTCCTGACGGGCTTCCAGGCCCAGGGCGAGAGTCAGCGGGCTGGCCCAGCCGGAGACGGCGAACGGACGGCTGATATCGGCATTGAAAACGGTCTGGTCATATTTCAACTGGCCATCATAGAAGTCGCGTTGCGAAGCAGTGCCGTAGGATGGATTGATACTGTTGAGCGTGTAGTAATCAAGCTTGTTGCCGCCGGCGCTTAAGGAGAAATCGGTGCTCCATTCGCCAAGTGCGCCGCGCAGACCGACCGCTGCGGAATAGTCCTTCGATTGCGCATTGATAATCGGCAGGAAGCCGAACGGATAGACCACGGCCACGTCGCTGCCGTTAGCGCCGGCATGACGGAAGAAGGCCGCGCTCTTGGAATCGAGATCGGACCAGGACGCGTTGCCGTAGAGCGTCCAGTTATCATTCAGAGGCTTACCGGCATTGACGAAGACGCTGGCGCTCAACTGGGCCGGATCACCGTAACGGCTGGTGACGACGGCGGGCGTAACGAGGTTGTCGATATCGCCGCGCGAGGTCGGGCCGCGATGGCGGGTTTCGGCTGAAATGGTCAGGAAGCCATCGGAACCGAGGGGCAGGCCGACCCAGCCCGAGATATTGGTCGTGCCGCCGTCCGAGGCATGGCGAGAGGAATTGGCCGCCTTGATGTCGGTGTCGTACTCGCCGTAGGAAACGCTGAAGCCGCCGCCATGATTGGCCTCGCGCAGGTGCAGGTTGATTACCCCGGCGATGGCGTCGGAGCCGTATTGCGCCGAGGCGCCGTCGCGCAGGACTTCGAGACGGTCAAGCGCCACTTCGGGGATGGCGTTGAGATCAACAGCGGAGGAGCCGCGGCCGGTCGAGCCGTTGACATTGACGAGGGCCGAGGTGTGGCGGCGCTTGCCATTGACCAGAACCAGGGTCTGGTCGGGCGACAGGCCGCGCAGGGAGGCGGGGCGGACATTATCGGTGCCATCGACGCCGGCCGGGCGCGGGAAGTTCAGGCTGGGGGCGACGCGCGAAAGGCCTTGCGCCAGTTCGGTGGACCCTTGGCTCTGCAGGTTTTGCGCGGTGACAACATCGACCGGCGCCAGGGTGTCGAGACGCGAACGGCGGCTGGCGCGCTGGCCGGTGACGACGATTTCAGTGGGCTGGTCATTTGCCGCTGTGGTGGCGGTATCCTGGGCGAAAGCGGCAGGCGCGAAACCGGCCGACAGGCTGAGGACAAGGGCGGTCGTCAGGTAAAGACGTGAGGTGGACATGGGGTGGCTCCATTATGTGCGGATTCGACTTTAAGGCGATTTTCCGACTCGTGCGGTTGTGCTGCGCCATAATTGGTCGCATTGCCGTCATATTTAAAGAGGGTGCAGCGCAATATATCCTCTTGTTTCAGGTTAGAGAAACTATTTCAATGCGTTTATCTTTTGGCAAAAATGTAATAAAAATAATTAAAATTCAATGAAATAGACGAGTTTCTCATATTGAGCGAGTTCGGTGTCCTAAATGAAATTCGTTACCTTTCCATGGGTATCGGAAATGTTTTGTGACATATGGAAAGTTGAAAAAGAGGTTTTTCACGGTCGTTCGCATCACAAGCGTTAAGGGCAGTCATGAGGAAATTGACAAGAAAAACCCCCGAAAGCCGGGGCTTTCGAGGGTTCAAAACTTTGAAATTTACAGGCCGGAGCCGGATAAATTACGCGGTTTGCAGATTGGCGGCCGAAGTCTTGCCCTTTTCAGTGACCAGCTCGTAGCTGATCTTCTGATTTTCGTTCAGGGTGCGCAGACCGGCGCGCTCAACGGCTGAGATATGGACGAACACGTCCGCACCGCCCGTATCGGGCTGAATGAAACCAAAACCTTTTGTGGGGTTGAACCACTTAACCGTACCTGTAGCCATGATGGCCTCCGTTTATATATCGCACCTTCGTGCATGAAGTACGCATGGGATTACACGTACCTGAATCCGAAAAGAGTGCGTCTTGGAAGCCTGGTAGGCGGTCGTTCAAGTCAGACCTAAATCTCGAATGACGAAACCATACCCGTTTCTTGGGGAATAGCAAGCTACATCGCTTGTTCCAAGTAAAACAGATCGTGATAAATGCAAAAAGCCCCTGGAAGCCGAAGCTCCCAGGGGCAATTCCATTTGCCTTGAAGCGGATCAGGCTTCGTAAGGCGCGTCAGCCAGGGCAGCGCCGGCGCCGCCTTCGAGCAGGTCGGCCGCAGCGGCTTCATCCGCCAGGCGATCTTCCTCGAATTGCGAGGCGATAACGTTTTCGCCGGCGGCCTGGCGTTCGGCTTCATCAGCCGAGCGGGCCACGTTGACCGTCAGGGTCAGCGAGACTTCCGCGTGCAGGCGCACGGTGATGACGTGCAGGCCGAGGGTCTTGATCGGCGTATTCAGAACAATCTGGTTACGCTCGACCTTGCCGCCGGCTTCGGCGACCGCTTCCGCGACGTCGCGGGCGTTGACCGAACCGTAGAGCTGGCCGCTGTCACCCGCCTGACGGATGATGACATAGGTCGTGCCATCGAGTTCCGAAGCGGACTTTTCAGCAGCGGCCTTGTTGGCGGCGTTACGGGCGACGATCTGTTCCTTCTGGGCCTCGAAGACCTTCAGGTTGGCAGCCGTGGCGCGCAGGGCCTTGTGGCGGGGCAGGAGGAAGTTACGGGCAAAGCCGTCCTTCACGCCAACCACATCGCCGATGGTGCCGAGGTTTTCGACACGTTCAAGCAAAACAACTTTCATGATCTCTGCTCCTTACTTCACAACGTAGGGCAGCAGGGCCAGGAAACGGGCGCGCTTGATGGCCTTGGCCAGTTCGCGTTGCTTCTTCTGGCTGACGGCCGTGATGCGCGAGGGGACGATCTTGCCGCGTTCTGAGATGTAACGTTGCAGGAGCTTGACGTCCTTGTAGTCGATCTTCGGAGCATTGGCGCCGGAGAACGGGCACACCTTGCGGCGGCGGAAGAAAGGACGGCGGGCGGGACCGTTGCCGACGGGAGCGCCGGGAGCGGTGGAGGCGATGGTGTCTTCAGACATCTGGTGCTCCCTTATTCAGCGAAGTCAGGCGTGCGTTCGGCACGGTCGGGACGATCCGAGCGTTCCGGACGGTCGCGGCGCGACAGGACGGGCGACAGTTCGAGATCGAGTTCTTCAACGCGGACGGTCATGTAGCGGATGACGTCTTCGTTGATCGAGAGCTGGCGCTCCATTTCCTTCACGGCCGGGGCCGGTGCGTCGATAGCCAGAAGGGAATAGTGACCCTTGCGGTTTTTCTTGACGCGGTAGGTCAGGTTGCGCAGACCCCAGTATTCGATCTTGGCGATGTGTCCGCCGCCTTCTTCGATCAGGGATTTGATGGTGTCATTGAGAGCTTCCGCCTGTTGCGGCGAAATATCCTGCCGTGCGATGACGACGTGTTCGTAGTAGGGCATGTATATCCTCTTCCGTTGATCCGGGTGGCGATTCTGCCGGCGGAAGTCCGGCAGGACCGATGGATCGGAACAGGCACGATGTCTGCCGACCACCCGAAAGGGAGCGCCCTCATAGATGAGGCGCGCTCAAAAGGCAAGTCTTCTTTGACTTCCGTGCTCAGGCAAGCCCTTATTTGCCGGCGCCAACCGCCTGCAAAAGCGAACTGACATGGGTCGAGGCGTCACCATCCGCATGGACAAAGGCGATCTTCCCATCCGGACCGACCACGTAGGAAATGCGGTTGGACATGTTCATCGTGCCCATCTGCGCGTCATAAGCCTTGGTGACGACCGCCTTGGTGTCCGCGCCGACGGGGAACTTGCCCTGGCAGGTTTCCTTCGAGAACTTCTTCAGCGTATCGATATTATCCGTGGAAACGCCGATCACCGTTACATGTTTTGCCTGGAACGCGGGGATCGCTTCGGAAAACTGGTGCGCTTCCAGCGAACAGCCGCCGGTGAAGGCCTTCGGATAGAAATAGACGACCACCGGTCCCTGCTTGAGGGCGTCTTTCAGCGAAAAAGTGCTGACCGCGCCGTTGGTGGCGACGGGGATGCTGAAGGCGGGGGCGGCGTCGCCGACCTTGAGCGCCGCGAAGGCGGGCGAGGCCACGGCGAGGCCAAGCGCGGCGAAACCGAGAGTAAATTTCTTCATGGACGTATCTCCTTGTTGTGTTGACGTTAAGCCTTATACGCCACGGCGGCAAGATCGGTTACATGGCCGGTACGCGGATTGATAACGCAAAATTGCATCGCCATGCTTGCTCTCATGCGCGGTTTGCCCTAACGCAATTGGCCATTTCAACGAGACGAGGGCCAGACCATCATGACATTAGCGTTTGTTTTTCCGGGGCAGGGATCGCAAAGCGTCGGCATGGGCGCGGAACTGCATGATAACTTCGCCGCGGCGCGCGAGGTTTTCGATGAGGTCGATGAGGCGCTCGGGCAAAAGCTTTTCGCCATCATGCGCGAAGGACCGGAAGATCAACTGACCCTGACGGAAAACGCCCAGCCGGCGATCATGGCGGTATCCGTGGCGGTGTCACGTATCCTGGAAAAGGAATTCGGGATTACGACCGGCCGGGCAAAATATATTGCCGGTCACTCACTCGGTGAATATTCGGCCCATGCGGCGGCGGGTACGTTTTCTCTGGCGGATACGGCCCGTCTGCTGAAATTGCGCGGCCAGGCCATGCAGCGCGCCACGCCGCTCGGCGTCGGGGCTATGGCGGCTCTGATCGGCAAGGCGGACCTCGCTCTGGCCGAAGCCGCCTGCGAAGCTGGTTCGGCGGCGGGCGTGGTAGTGATCGCCAATGACAACAATGCCGGGCAGATCGTCATTTCCGGCATGAAGCAGGCGGTTGAACTGGCCGTCGAAAAGGCCAAGGAACTAGGCGCCAAGGGGATGCTGCTGAACGTTTCGGCGCCTTTCCACTCGCCGCTGATGGAACCGGCTGCTGCGGAAATGCGTGAGGCACTGGCTCAGGTGACGATCAATGCGCCGGTTTCCACACTGGTCGCCAATGTCACGGCCCGGCCGATCGGCGGCAAGGACGAAATCGCCGGTCTGCTCGTCCAGCAGGTGACGGGCCGGGTGCGCTGGCGTGAGTCGGTGCAGTGGCTGGCAAGCGATGGTGGCGTAACGACCTTCGCCGAACTGGGTGCCGGCAAGGTATTGACCGGCATGTCCAAACGCATTGCGCCGGAAGTCAACTCCGTAGCGTTGAACGGCGCGGCTGATTTTGAAGCCTTCGCGGCCTCGCTTAAATCATAGTTGATGGAACCCCGAATGAAGGGAAACCGGTGTAACGGATAATTTTGCCCGATTTTGAATTGGCAAGGGCCTCTAATCTATTCGTGTTTATTCGTGTCCATTCGTGGTTCAATTTCAAATCTGCTTGATCCCTTATACGGTTTCGCCTAAACGCGCCGCCAGCAAACACCCTTCTGAGGAAACGCATATGTTCGATCTGACCGGAAAAACCGCCCTTGTCACCGGCGCAACCGGAGGACTTGGCGCCGCCATTGCCCGCTCGCTGCATGCCCAAGGCGCCAAGGTCGTGCTGTCCGGCACGCGCGAAAGTGTCCTGGCTGAACTGGCTGCCGAGTTGGGTGATCGCGCTTTCATCGCCGCCGCCAATCTGTCGGATGCTGTCCAGGTCGATGGACTGGTCGCCAAGGCCGAAGAGGTGGCCGGTTCGGGTCTCGATATTTTGATCGCCAATGCCGGTATCACTCGTGACGGGCTGATCCTGCGCATGAAGGACGAGGATTGGGAAACGGTCATCAAGGTCAATCTCGAAGCCTATTTCCGTCTGGCGCGCGCCGCCACCAAGGGCATGATGAAGCGCCGTTACGGCCGCATCATCGGCATCACATCGGTGGTCGGCGTCACTGGCAATCCGGGTCAGACCAATTATGCCGCCTCGAAGGCCGGCATGATCGGTTTCTCCAAGGCCCTTGCGCAGGAAGTCGCCAGCCGCAATATTACCGTGAATTGCATCGCTCCGGGTTTCATTGCCTCTCCCATGACGGACGAACTCAATGAGGCGCAAAAGGCTGCCATCCTGACCAAGATTCCGGCAGGGGCCTTGGGCGAGGGCAGCGATATCGCCGCGGCGGCGGTTTACCTGGCCAGCGCGGAAGCCGGTTACGTGACGGGACAGACCCTGCACGTCAACGGCGGCATGGCCATGATATAGGGAAACATACCGACTTTCAGGCCGGTATGACGTGTTGTTTTCCGTGTGTTGCTTCTACTGGCGCTTTTAAATGTCTTGAATCGCCGCTTTTATATGCCTACAAGACAAAACTGGATTCTATCCTCCCCTTGGGACCCTGTGGTCTCGGGTCCTGAGTTTCTACTTTCTGAAGGGACAATAAATGTCTGAAGTTCTTGAACGTGTTCGTAAGATCGTGATCGACCACCTGGATGCTGATCCGGACAAGGTCACGGAAAAGGCGAGCTTTATCGACGATCTGGAAGCCGACAGCCTCGACATCGTTGAGCTGGTCATGGCTTTTGAAGAAGAATTCGATATCGAAATCCCTGATGACTCGGCTGAGCACATCCTGACTGTGGGCGACGCCGTTTCCTACATCGATGGCAAGCTGAAATCCTAAGTCCAAAGACTTGCTTGAGCGCGGTTTCAGACTCCTGCTAGGGGTTTGGCCGCGCTTAGTTGTATCCAGATCTGGCCCCAAGTTTAAAAGGCCAAATTGAAGGTTGATTGCCTATGGTTCGTCGTGTCGTTATTACCGGTCTTGGTCTGGTTTCGCCCCTGGGCAACGGGGTCGAGATTTCCTGGAAGCGCCTGCTTGAAGGCAAATCCGGCGCCGGCCCCATCACGGCTTTCGATACCACCGATTATGCCTGTACCGTGGCCTGTGAAGTGCCCAGCGTCGATGGACGCGGCGGCGGCGGCCCGGATATCGAAGGCTCGTTCGATCCGTCGCTGGTGCTTTCCAATAAGGAGCGCCGCAAGGTTGACGACTTCATCCTTTATGCCATCGCGGCGGCTGATGAGGCGCTGAATGACGCCAACTGGCATCCTGAAACACCCGAAGATCAGGAACGTACCGGCACCTTGATCGGCTCAGGTATCGGCGGCCTCGGCATTATCGCCGAAACCGCGCTCGAACTGCGCGACAAGGGACCGAAGCGGATTTCACCCTTCTTTATTCCGTCTTCGCTGATCAATCTGGCGTCGGGCCAGGTGTCGATCCGCCATGGCCTCAAGGGGCCGAACCATTCGGTCGTTACTGCCTGCGCTACTGGCGCTCACGCCATCGGCGACGCGGCGCGCCTGATCAAATATGGTGACGCCGACGTCATGGTGGCGGGCGGCGCGGAATCGGCCATTGTACCGATCGGCATTGCCGGCTTTATCGCCTGCCGCGCCCTGTGTACGGCCTTCAACGACACGCCGGAAAAGGCTTCGCGCCCGTATGACAAGGACCGCGACGGTTTTGTCATGGGCGAGGGTGCCGGCATTGTCGTTTTGGAGGAATACGAACACGCCAAGGCGCGCGGCGCTAAGATTTATGCCGAAGTTCTGGGTTACGGTCTGTCCGGCGACGCCTATCACATCACCGCGCCTTCGGAAGACGGTGACGGCGGCTACCGCGCCATGGTGGCGGCGGCGAAGAGCGGCGGCATCGATCCGGCAAGCATTGATTATGTCAATTCGCACGGTACCTCGACCATGGCCGACGGGATCGAACTGAAAGCCATCGAGAAATTCCTCGGCGATCGCGCCGCGACGGGCACCGTGTCCTCTACAAAATCGGCGATCGGGCATCTGCTCGGCGGCGCCGGGGCGGTGGAAGCTATTTTCTGTACCCTGGCCATCCGTGACCAGGTGGCTCCGCCGACCATAAACCTTGATAATCCTGACGTGGATACGGTCGTCGATCTGGTGCCTCACAAAGCCAAGCCGATGAAGATCAAGACGGCGATGTCCAACAGCTTCGGTTTCGGTGGCACCAATGCCGCGCTTATCCTTGGCGCTGTTGACGAATGATCCGCATCACCGGCCAGGCATCGTCGGAAAAGGGGGGCAAATCGCTTTTGGCCCCTCTGGCGGGGCTTGCGGCTGGTCTGGCGCTTCTGCTGTTTTCCTGCGGCCTGTTCTTTTACGCCCAGCTTTATGGACCGGGACCGAAGACGACGACCCGTGTCACCTTCGCGCATGGCATGAGCGTCACCGCCATGGGCCGCGAACTCGAAAGACAGCATGTTATTCATTCGGCGGCCCTGTTCCGGTTGGCGGCCAAGTTCGGCGGCCGGCAGAGCGCCATGAAGGCCGGCACCTATGAATTCACGGCGGGCACGTCGCTGATGGGCGCCTTGAAGCAAATCGAAGCGGGCAAGGTCGTGCAGACCTTCATTACCATCCCCGAAGGCAAGACTTCCGCCCAGGCTGTGCGTATCCTGATGGCGACCAAGGACCTGACCGGTGATGTCGAGGTGCCGCCGGAAGGATCTATCCTGCCGGAAACCTATCTCTATCAGCCGGGCGAGACGCGTCAGGCGGTCCTTGAGCGGATGCTGGACGCCGGACGCGATACGCTGGACACCCTGTGGGCGAAACGCGCGCCAGGCCTGCCTTTCGCCACCAGGGAAGACGCCCTGATCATGGCCTCCATCGTCGAGCGCGAAACCGCCCTGGCATCTGAGCGGCCACGCGTGGCGGCGGTGTTTATCAACCGTCTGCGCAGTGGTATCCGGCTGGGTTCCGACCCGACGGTCATCTACGGCATCACCCATGGCGAACCGCTGGGGCGCGGCCTGACGCGCGACGAACTGGATACGCCGACGCCGTGGAACACCTATCTGATCGACAAGCTGCCGGTGACGCCGATCGCCAATCCCGGTAAGGCATCGATTGCGGCTGTTCTCAACCCGGCCAAAACCCAGGACCTCTATTTTGTCGCTGACGGCACGGGCGGACATGTGTTTGCCGCCAGCTATGAAGAGCATCTCGTCAATGTCGCCAAATGGCGGGCGATGGAGGCTCAGGTGAGTGTTTATGCGTCCTCGGCTGTTGCACCGGAAGCGCCCGTGGCGCCTTCGGTGGCCAAGGCTGGTGAACCCGTTAAGCCCGTTCGTTTGAGCGCCAAGCGCTGATCAACCGTTTTCGGAGAGTGCCATATCATGAGTCTGGCCAGCATGACCGGTTTTGCCCGTATTGAAGGCGGCTATGAAAGCCTGACCTGGACGCTGGAAATGCGCAGCGTCAATGGCCGGGGCCTCGATATCAAATACCGTTTTCCCGCCGGTTTCGAGGCCGTGGAAAAGGTGGGCCGCGATCTTGCCAAGAGCCGTTTCCAGCGCGGCCAGATGAACCTGACCGTCTCGGTCGGCAATGTCGCGGCGAAAGCCGGTGTCACGCTGAATAAAGAGGTTCTGGAAGTCTATCTCGAAGCCAGCCGTGCCCTGATCGATGCCGGTGAAGCGGTGACCCCCTCGGTGGATGGCCTGCTGGGCCTGCGTGGCGTGATAGAGGCCGCCGGCGATGAACGCGCCGAACTGGATGCGGAGGCGGAAGCCGCATTGGCGGCCGATCTGACGACGCTGTTCGACCGCTTGAAAGAGGCCCGCACAGGTGAAGGCCGGGCGCTGGAGGCCATTCTCAAAGGCCATCTGATCACCATGGCCGCCTGCGTCGAACGTGCCAAGAGCCTGGCTGATCAACAGGTCGAGGCAATCCGCGAACGTTTCACGCGCCGGCTGAATGAATTGTTGCCGGATACGCAGGATTTCGAGGAACGTGTTTTACAAGAAGCCGCTTTATTGGCCACCAAGGCCGATGTGCGGGAAGAACTCGATCGCCTGACCTCGCACCTCGACCAGGCGCACCAATTGATTGACGGCGAGGCGGCGCCCGGCCGCAAGCTTGATTTCCTGGCACAGGAATTCATGCGGGAAGCCAATACCCTGTGCTCGAAATCGGCCTTTATCGAATTGACCCAAACCGGCCTGGAGCTTAAAGCCGTGATCGATCAGTTTCGTGAACAAACGCAAAATGTGGAGTAGGCGATGCCGAATACTCAAAACCCCGGCACGCAACGCATAAAACGTGGCTTGATGCTTATCGTTTCATCTCCTTCCGGCGCGGGGAAAACCTCGCTTTGCCGCCGGCTGATGGCAGACCACGCCGATCTCGATCTCTCGACCTCCGTCACTACCCGCAAGCCGCGCCCCGGTGAGCAGGAGGGCCGCGAGTATCACTTTATCGATGATACCCATATGGATGAACTGGTGGCCGAGGATGCCTTTCTCGAGCACGCGTCGGTCCATGATCATCGTTATGGCTCTTTGCGCGAACCGGTGGAACGCGCCTTGTCTCAGGGCAAGAACGTGTTGTTCGATATTGACTGGCAGGGGGCGCAACGTATTTCGGCCAAGGCGCCTTCGGACGTGGTGCGTATCTTTATTCTGCCGCCATCGATGGAAGAATTGAAGCGCCGTTTGATCGCCCGCGCGCAGGACGATATGGCGGTTATCGAGCGCCGCCTGGCCCGTGCCAAGGGGGAGATTGCGCATTGGGCGGAATATGATTATGTCATCCTCAATGATGATTTCGACCGGTCCTATGCCGAACTGATCCATATCTATCATGCCGAAGTGGCCCGCCGTTCGCGCGGATTGTGGATCGCGCCGTTTGTAGATGACCTGATGGCGGAACCGATTTAGAGAAGTTTTGCGAGCGTCAGAAAACCTGCTGGAGATACCTGCTCGGCGCGTTCGGTAGGCGGGATGCCGGCTTTCTCCAGTAAGGCTTCTCCACCCAATGATTTCAGCGACGCCCGCAGCATTTTGCGACGCTGGCCAAACGCGGCGGCGGTGACTTTTTCAAGATTCTTGATGATCGCCTTGTCGGGACGTTCGGCTTTGGGCGTCAGTTTGACCACGGCGCTATCGACCTTTGGCGGCGGGGTGAAGGCGCGGGCGGGCAGGTCCATCAGTTTTTCACAATCACACAACACCTGCGCGATAACTGACAGGCGGCCATAATCATTATCGCCGACCGGTGCGACCACGCGCAGGGCAACCTCAAGCTGGAACATCAGGGTCATGGACAGCGGTTGCCACGGACCGGTCAGCCATTTGATAAGCAATGGTGTGCCGACATTATAAGGCAGGTTGGAGACGATATGCGCCACATCGGGCAAGTTGCGATCCGCAAGCAATTTCGCTTCATTGACCTTCATGGCGTCGCCTTCGACCACCTCGAATCGGTCGCCATAAACACTATTCAGTTCGCCGAGCAGATCGATAAAGCGATGATCCATCTCGATGGCGAGAATCCTGCGCGCTTCGGTTTCCAGCAAGGCACGCGTCAGCCCACCGGGGCCGGGGCCGACCTCGATCACCATATCGCCATCGAACGGGCCACCAAGGCGGACAATCTTGCGCGTGATGTTGAGATCGAGCAGGAAGTGCTGGCCGAAGCTCTTTTTGGCCATCAGGCCGTGGGCTTCCAGACTTTCACGCAGGCTGGGAAGGGTCATGTGGCTTGCCTGTTCCGGCTGATATTATCGGCGGCGCGGATAGCCGCCACAAGACTGTCCATACGGGCAATCCCCCTGCCGGCGATATTGAAGCCGGTGCCGTGGTCGGGCGAGGTGCGGACAATCGGCAGGCCGAGCGTGATATTGACGCCGCCCCAGAAATCAAGCGTTTTCAAGGGGATCAGTCCCTGATCATGGTACAGGCACAGGGCGGCATCGTAACCAGCACGGGCGTCGTCGTGAAACAGGGTGTCCGCTGGAAATGGCCCGCGGATATCAATACTTTCATTTTGCAACCGAGTGACGGCAGGCCTTAAAAGATCGATTTCTTCGCGGCCAATAGTGCCGTCTTCGCCGGCATGAGGGTTAAGACCAGCCATGATCAGGCGCGGTCGCGCGATGGCAAAATCGCGGATCAGGGCGGCGTTGGTGATCCTGGCCAGTTCGGTCAGCCCCGTAACTGACAAGGTGGCAGGTACGGCGCTCAGTGGCATGTGGATGGTGGCCAGAACCACGCGCAGATCCTTTGCTGTCAGCATCATCACCGGTGTCGACACGGTATCGCCATCGCGGCACAATTCAGCCAGATATTCGGTATGGCCGGGAAAGCTAAAGCCCGTGGCGTAAAGCACCGATTTGGCGATGGGGCAGGTGATCAACGCCCGCGCCTGACCTCTGAGGCACAAATCGACGCCCGCCTTGATCCACGCAACGATATGCGGGGCATGGGCGCTGTCCGGTTTTCCTGTAATGGCCGGGAGGCTCAAAGGCATGTCCAGAACGGGCAGGGCGTTGGCGAAGTGAGCGGCCGTTCCGGAAATATCGGCCACACGCGCAACCGGTATTTGTTGCGCGGCCAGCAAAGCGGCGTCACCCAGCACGCAAAAAGCTAAACCAGCCTGATCTCTCAGACTGGTCCAGGCTTTCGCCGCAAGTTCCGGACCGATCCCGCAGGGATCACCCAGACTCATAACCAATGGCGCATTAGTGGTTTTCAATCGTCGCCGTGCTTCTCAGTTCACGCAGATAGCGGCGGCCCAGCATGGACAGGCGCTGGTTGACCAGATTGTTCTCGACCTGATCGCGGCTCAGGGCGTTGTCACCGGCCAGTTGCCGGTCACAGACATAGAGCACATTCATGTTCTGGGCGTTGCGCAGGGGCGCTGTCGTCTCGTTGTTTTTGAGCGGGCGTAGCGCCTCGGAATAGTTGGTCAGCAGGGTGCTGAGCTGGGCGTCACCGAGATCGGTCAATTGAACGCCCGCCGGCGCTTTACCGCCGGCTTCATCGAAGGCCTCGCAGCTATTGACCCGAGAGCGGAAGCTGGCCAGGGCAGCGTTGGCGCTGGAGATATCTTCCGGGCTGGCGTTGGCGGGCAGGGCGACCGCCGCCTGCTTGAGGCGGAAGATCATGTCGGCATTGCCATCGGTCTTCTGGCGCAGCAGATAGATGTAAACGCCATCCTTGGTCACGATCGGTTCGCTCATTTCGCCCGGCTTGAGCGCCGTCAGCACGTTCTCGACCGAAGCGTCGATATTGCCGGAAACCAGCCAGCCGGCGTCACCGCCATTGGCGGCGGAAGGCGCGTTGGAAAACTGGCGGGCGACAGCCTGGAAGGGGGCCACCTTGGCTGCAATCTGCTCGCGTAGTTGTTTGGCGCCCTGCAGGGCATTGGCGGCGGACCCGGCCGATGTATTGTCGATAAAGATTTCCGCCACGAGATACTGGGGCTTCTGACCGTCGGCGATGACCTTATCCATCAGGGAATCGATCTGGGCCGTGCCGACATTGGCGTTGGAATGATAACGGCCGCCGACCAACTGGTTCCAGCCCGATTCGGCCGCAATCTGGGCGCGCAAGGTGGCAGGCTCGATACCGACCCGCTTCAATTCGGCGAGAAGCTGATCCGGTTTCAGATTGCTCTGGGCGGCCATGCGGGCGACTTCCTCGTCAATCTCGGCATCGGAAACCTTGACCTTCCAGTGATCCATTTCCTGTTGTTGCAGGCGCTCATCAATTAGGCTGTTCAGTGCCTGCTGCTGGAAGGCGGCATAATTTTCCTGCGTCACCTGAACGCCCGAAGTCACGATCAGCAACAGCATGCGCTGTTTCAGGTCGTAGGAGGTGATCATGTCGTTATTGACCGACACAAGTATGCCCTCGGCCAGGGGCGGCAACTGCGGCGCCTGGGTATCGGACGTCAGCGCCGGCTGTGAGGCGAGGGCGGCGTCACCGGTATCCGGCGTTTGCGGGAAGGTTTGCGCAAAGGCGGCTGGCGCGCCGAGCATCAAAACCACGGACAGAACGGGTAAAACCTTGGACATGAGTGAGCCGGAGGACAGGGAAAGGGACATGTGCATCGTATGAAGGTTTGACCTGGAATTAGCGAACATCGTTAAACTTTGCAGGTGATGTTCCCAATGTGGTTAAGTTAAGGCGGAAGAATATCGAGGATGAAGGTTTACCGTTGCGCGCCGTCAGTTGCGAGTCGTTTTGCTGATAAACCAGCTCGAACCAGCTGCAATCGTCACGATAAATCAGGCTGACGGTCGATTTACGCCAGGTGTCCTGCACCAGATCGCGGTCAAGGCGCGCGGAAACACCCCAGTGACTGGTGAAAAAGTGGCGGCCATAAAGCTGGAGATTACGATAGTTGTCGCCAAAGGTTTTAAGCTTGCCGGTAGCGGCGAGTGCTGCGCGCCACGCTTTCTGGTCATCCGTGCTGTCTGTGAGCGGGTCTCCGAGCGCATTAACACCATAGTAGGATCGTATCTGCGTTTGTGTCAGGCGGTTATTGACGATGTAACGCAGGGTCGCCGTTGTGTTTTGGCGTACAGCCGTCAAGCCGTATTCCCCCTGATTTAATTGACCGGTTTCACCGTCGAAGCGCAGGCGCGTGTACCCGTTAAAGCCGCTAGGAGTCATGAAGCCGCCGGTGGCGATCCAATCGGAATTCTGGCTGCCCAGGCCGGAAGGATCATAGGTATAGGACTGGCCGTTGACCGCGACGGTTTTCAGGAACTGGGATTCGACCTCATCGCGCAGGACGCGCCCCAGCAGGCCATTGATTTCCAGTCCGGAATTGAACCGTAACTCGCCGCGCAGGCCCAGGCTCAGACGGGCGCCCGCTTCATAAATGTCGAAGCCGGGCGATTTGTTGAAACTGAGCAGGGTGGTTTCATCAAACTCGAAAGACTGACTGTCTTCCGTAGGCAGGTAGGGGCTTTCCTGTGCATCAGGCGAAACCGCGAACTGCGCCACGGGTTCGATTATAGCCGTGAAGCTCTTGAACTTCCGGAACATGGGATAGCTGATATTCAGGCCCGCCGTTGCCAGATCGCGCGACACTTCGTAGGACGTGCCGGTCATATCAAGATCGCTGACCTTGTAATAGTCGTGGCGCATGTCCACGAAAGGCCCCCATTTGATCCCGTTGCGGCTGGTCAGGTCACCGGTCCAGTTCAGTCCGGCGCTGACGCGGTTGGTGTCGTAGCCGGTCACGCCGTCGGAATTTTCCGGTGCGCCTATATCGATGGCTCTCAGACCCGATATATTGCCAAGGCGCTTGTGATAGATGCCGATCGCATTAGCCGAAAGTGTCAGTTGTCCGCCAAGTATACGTGATTTCGGCGACCAGTAGGCTTCGACCTGAGGCGCGATGACCGGGAAGAAATCGGACGTGATCGCATAGGGCTGAAGGCTTGAGATCAGCTTGTGCGTGACCGGATCGACCGGATCGAGGTAGCCGCCAACCTGCAGGCTTTGGAAATTCGCCATGGTGACGGCGAAATAGGCGTTGGATACCTGCCGTGTTATGTTGAACTGATTGATCAACTGGCGGGAATCGACGGACAGGTCGCCCACCTTGTCGAAGGCGCCGTCGATATTGTAACGCTCGAAGAAGTTGGCGTAATCGCCCCTGGAATCGCCGCTTTCGTCCTTGACGTGCTGGGCGGTGAAATCCCAGCGCCAGTCCTCGTTGATCTTGAAGGCGCCGTCTGCCAGCAGGTATTCGCGGGTGGCGGCCGCGCCGTGGCGGTCGCCATTATTGTCGAAGAAGGCTTCATTAGTGAAACCTCCGCGCAGACGCAGCGTGCCGGAATAGAAGCGGCGCTGGTATTCCAGGTTAAGCAGCGGATTGACGCTGGCGTTCAATTGGGGGCTGAGGATCAGGTATTGATAAGGCGAGATGGACCACAGATAGGGCTGCTCATATGAAAAACCGCGCTTCTGATCGGCCGATATTTTCGGCGGCAGAAAACCTGACGCGCGATCAAGCTCCGGGTCCGGCGTCCAGAGATAGGGGGCGTAGAGGACAGGAACACCTTTAAGCTTCACGACGGCGTTATTGTAAAACACCATCTTCTTGTCTTTACGCTGAGTGATCCGGCTGGCTTCGATCGACCAGGTAGGGTCCTGGGTTTCACCGTCCTTCACGCACAGTTCGCAGGGCGTGTAGATGACATTGGTCAGGCGGTTGATATCCGGGCTTACCTGTTCCAGGCGACGGGCGAAAACCTTGGAGTTGTCACGGCCGATCGAGGCGAAATTCTCGCTGTAACCCGACTGCATGTTGTCGTCATAGGTGATCCGGTCGGAAAACTGCACGCTGCCGTCTTCGTTGAGCGTCTGGGTATGGCCTTCGGCCGTGGTGACGCCGGTGACCGAATTGGAAGTGACCTTATCGGCGCGGATGGTCCGGCCATTCTGGCGCAACTCGACCCGGCCGGTTGCGATAGTGACGTCATCGTCGCCATTCGTCACCTGATCGGCTTCGAGATAGGAGGCCCCCCTGGTCAGGCCGTCCGTGCCCGGTGTGGTGTCAGTGCGTACACTTTTGGGAATGGGCCTGGCATCGGCATAGGGTGGCCGGGTTTCAGGGGCGGACGTTGCGGCCTGTGTCGTAACCTGTCCGGCTGCGGCCTGAGCAAGCGCCAGTTCAAAAGCCAGTTGCGTGCCAGTTGACCGCGCGCCATTCGGCTGGGTCTGCGCCACGGCATGGCTGCATCCGGCGCCCATGGCGACCAGGGTTATCAGTCCCGCGCCCAGCCTGCCCGCCTCCAGCTTGTAAGAATAGCGCTTGATCATCGCTGCCGTATCAGTCCTGTAGCCAAATCCAAACCGCGAACGCCGGCAAGGCCTGCCGTGACGTTCATATACCATAGCCGGCATGGAAACCGACGAAAAAGACATCCCGGAACGGGACAAAGAGAATCACCTGAAACCAGCCTAGCCTGTTTAGCCGTCTTCTGTGTAAACGATCAGGGTCATCGCGGCCAGCATGGCCAGAATCGCCGGTGACCATCCCGCCAGAAAGATCGGGATGACGCCGGCCTTGCCCATGCTGGAAAACAACTGGTTGACGAAGAAAATGACGAAACCAAGGCTGATGCCGGAAATAACCAGACCGGTCATGCCGCCAAGACGCATCAGGCGCAGGCTGAACACAGCGCCCAGCGCCGTCATGGCGGCGAACATCAGGGGCGTTGACAAAAGCTGATGCAATTTCAGTTCGTAGAGGGCCGTCGAGAAGCCGGATATGCGGTTCTGATGGATCAGGCCGGGTAACCGCCAGAACGGCACGCTCTGGGTTGAGGCATATTTCCGGAAGGCCTTCTGCGGATCCAGGTTGGAAGGCATGGTCAGCACATCATAGGGCGCGGTCGCCGGGCCGGCCACGGTCGCCTCCTGGGCGTTGCGCAACTGCCAGTAACCGGGGCGCAGGGTCGCCTCCTGCGCATCGATCCGTTTGCGGAACACCGGCACTTCACTGGCGTCAATATCGTAAATCCAGAAGGTGACGCCTTGCAGATGGCCGACGACCTTGTCGTCCTGCCTGGCGGCGCGGATAACGATCTGCTGATGACCGTCGCCTTGGCGCAGATAAATGGCGCCGTCAGTCTGGCCCGGAGCAGGCGCATCCGCCTGGTCGAGCCGGGCCGTTACCCGCTCATAATGATCATTGAGCAGGGAAGCCGCCGGATTAAGCACGCCGATGGTCAGCACCCCGAAGGCGAAGGCCATGACGGTGGCGGGCATGACGAAGCGCCAGGCCGAAACACCGGCGGCGCGCATAGCGATCAGTTCGCTGCGCCGGTTGAGATTGACGAAGGCGAACAGCGCGCCGAACAGGAAGGCGAAGGGCAGCAGGACCAGGATCGATCCCGGCGATTTTTCGAGCATCAGTCCGATGACCGACAGCCCCGACACATCGGCCTTGGCGCCCAGCATCTTGGAAATGCTGACATATTCGATCAGGAAGATCAGCGCCGCCACGACCATCAGCGCCGACAGGAAGGCCGAAATGCAGGTCTGGAGAATATAAGTCTCAAGCCGGCTCTTGCGCCAGGGATTGAGGTAAATGAGGTTATCGAGGAACTGCGGTCTGGTCAGGTTCATGGCACGGCCCCTACAATGGCCGCAAGGCGGGTTGGGCCTGGGCCGGCCGCGCGCGCAGGCCCGTCGTCAGGCCGTCATGCCTGCGTATCTGTTGCAGGCTGACGATGATCGGGATCATCGGCACGACATATTGCAGGATATTGATGATCCAGGCCGAGGCGCTGGCGGTTTCGACCACCACGCCGAATATCCGGGTCGCGGCGGCGGCGGCGGCGGCGATGGCGATCCGCCGGGCGTAACCGTTGCGGCTGAAGCGGCCGCCAAGCACACTGACGATGGCCAGCATGACGAAAGCCAGGTTGTAAAGCGGATTGGCGATGCGGGCGTTGGCTTCGGCGTAATATTTCTGCCAGGCCATCTTTTCGTAGTCATAACGGACCGGGAAGGCGAGTTCGTGCATATAACGGTCGCCTTCCTTGTATTGCAGATAGTCATCACTGGTGAAATAGGAGGTAATGTCGAAGCTGTACTCATCCCAGGTCAGGTGATCAAGCACGCCCTTGCCGGACAGTTGCTGATTCGAGCCGTTGCGCATGATCAGGATCGAGCTGCCGTCGATTTTTTTTATGCGGCCTTCGCGGGCGGCGAAGGTCTGGTCCTTGCCGTCCGGTTCGTCGGTGCGGATGAATATCTGGCGCAGCAGGCCGTTCTGGTCGATCCGTTGCACATAGATGGTCAGGCCTGAGGCGGAGGTCGAAAAATCGCCTTCCTTGACCAGACTGGAAATCAGGTCGTTCTTGACGTTGAAAAGTTCCTGCCGCATGGCACGGTTGGTCAGGGGCTGGATGAACAGGTTCACCAGCAGGCTGATCAGGGTGAAATAGATGGCGATGCGCAGGATGGGATAGGCGATCCGCATCAGCGACATGCCGCTGGCGTAGGCCGCGGTGAATTCATGTTCGCCCTGCATCCGAGTGAGGGCCACAAGCGTGCCGACGAACAGGGCCATGGGGAAGATCAGGCCCGCGAGCTGGGGCATCGAGAGCAGGGTGATCTTGATGAAGACCCAGGCGCTCTGGCCGCGTTCGACCACCAGATCGAATTGAGTCAGGGACTGGCTGAGGAGGGCGATGGCCGTCAATGCCGCCACGGCGCCGCCAACCGGCAGGATCAGTTGGCGGAATATGTAGCGGTCAAGTGTGCGCATATTTCAGGTTAACTCGTCGGATGCCGTGTTCGCGTCCTCTTTTGACCGCTTAGCGCGTTAATTACAAGCTGTTGCATGGTGCCTTGCAAAAAAATTGAACGCTTATGTACAGTCCGGCCATGAAACCTGGAGCAAACCCCTAATGTGGCTTCACGCGGGTTGAAAATCCGGTAACAAAAAAGTTGCAGAAAACACTTCTGTCAGCGGGTAAAAAGGGGCATAGGGCATAGTCTGCCGCCGTTTCCGGACGGCTACCGCATCGGAGGACTTTTTCATGCCACAACCCGCCATTTCGCTCGCCCCAACCCCTGCTGCCACAACCTGTCTGGCGGTCATACTGGGTGAAGCTGAAAGCGTCAGCGCCGGTTTCGCCGGATTGACGCCGGCGGCGGCCGAAGAGGTTAAAATCACCCTTTCCGCTCTTGGATTCAAAGGCGCGCGCGGCAAGACGCAACTGCTCAGTCGTCCGGCCGGTGTAGAAGCCGTGGCGCTGGCGGTGACCGGCGGCGGCGATCTGGCCAAACTTGACAATGCCGGTATGGAAACGATCGCGGCCAGCCTCTATCACGCCGTCAAGAATGCCGGTTTTGAGGGCCTAAGTTTCGACCTGACGGGCTATGCGCCGGAACTGGTGGCGCGGGCGCTTCTGGCCTTCCACCTGGCATCCTACCGTTTTGACAAATATTTCGGCCAGGCCAAGCTGGACAAGGCACCTACGCTGGCCTCCATCACGATTGTCTGCGACGATATTCAGGCAGTGGAAGCGGCTTACCAGCCATTGTCGGCCCTGCGTGATGGCATCTTGTTCGCGCGCGACCTGGTGTCGGAACCGGCCAATGTCCTTTATCCGCAGTCCTATGCCGATCGCGTCAAGGCGCTCGAATCAACTGGCCTGAAGGTCGAGATTCTGGGTGAAGCGGAAATGGAAAAGCTGGGGATGCATTCGCTGCTCGGCGTCGGCCTCGGCAGCCGCAAGGAATCGAAGCTGGTGATCATGCAATGGCAGGGCGCGGACAAGAAGGCCCAGCCCGTTGCTTTTGTCGGCAAGGGCGTGACCTTCGACACCGGTGGTATTTCGATCAAGCCGGCCGAGGGCATGGAGGATATGAAGTGGGACATGGGCGGGTCCGCCGCCGTGGTCGGCACGATGATCGCCCTGGCCAGCCGTCAGGCGAAAGTCAATGCGGTTGGCATCATCGGCCTTGTCGAGAACATGCCGGATGGCAATGCCCAGCGTCCCGGCGATGTTGTCAAGGCGATGTCCGGCACCACGATCGAGGTGATCAATACCGACGCCGAAGGCCGGCTCGTCCTGGCTGATGCCCTGTGGTATTGTCAGAATCGTTTCAAGCCGCAATTCATGATCGATCTGGCTACCTTGACCGGCGCCATGATTATAGCGCTTGGCATGGATTATGCCGGTGTTTTCAGTAACAACGACGAACTGGCTGAGAGAATCAGTGAGGCCTCGAAGGCCGCCGGCGAAAACACCTGGCGGATGCCGCTGCCGCCGCAATACGAAAAGCAGATCGATTCCAAAATCGCCGATATCCGCAATATAGGCGGGCGTCCGGCCGGTTCGATCACCGCGGCGCTGTTCCTGCAACGGTTTGTCAATAATATACCGTGGGCGCATATGGATATCGCGCCGGTGGCCTGGACCAATGAACAGCGCATCCCAACCGTGCCCGAAGGCGCGACCGGTTTCGGTGTGCGCACGCTCAATCAACTGGTTGAACGCTTCTACGAGCAATAGGCCACGGCATGCCGGATATCTGGTTCTATCATCTTGAGAAAACGCCTTTGCCTCAGGTTTTGCCGGACCTGCTGGAAAAGGTCGTGCAAAAAGGATGGCGGGCGTATGTCCATGGTCGTGACGATGACGGAATTGACGTCCTGAACGGTCAGTTATGGGACTATAATCCGGCATCCTTTCTGGCGCATGGCCGCGAAGGCGATGATTTGGCGCCGCGCCAACCCGTCCTGTTGGGAACGTCTGGGAACATGGTCAATGCGCCGGATGTGTATGTCTCGGTCGCGCCTGTCGATTTTCCGGACATTTCCGGTTTGCAGAGAGGATTGATTGTCTTTGAAGGTAACGATGAGGCACATCTCGACTGGGCGCGCCGGCAATGGAAACGACTGAAAGGCGATAGGGCCGAACTCGCCTACTGGAAACAGAACGCACAAGGTCGATGGGAGAAAATACAGTGAAGATATTACGTGAACACAACGTTCTTTTTGTCATGTTTTTCCTTGGCTTGTCTTCCTGCGCGTCCGCGCCGGAAACGCCGGCGGTGCCTGAAACGCGTCCGGCGCCGCAAGCCCCGGTCCATCATCCGCCCGTTGTGAGCCAGCCGGCGCCGCCACCGCCTGTTTCCTATCGGCCCATGGCTGAGGATCAATGCGGCGCCTACGCGTTGCAAGGCCTTGTCGGCAAACCGCGCACCGAAATTCCCGTGCCGCTCGATCCGGGCAAGCGCCGGGTGGTGTGTTCTAGCTGCATCGTGACACAGGAATACCGTGCCGACCGGCAGACCATTATCTTCAGCAGCGAAACCGGTATTATTGAATCGGTTAAATGCGGGTAACGCTGATTTGCCGTTTTATGTGGTATTTCAGTTGGTCAGCGGCCAATCTTGATGCTACCTTAAGTCAGGTGAAGTGACGAATCGACGGTCATTGAGGCGACCTGTCAGCCATATCAATCCAAGAGCTACCGGGCTTTCAGCACATGGAAAAGAAGCTCATCGGGGACGGAAGACCGGCGGAAGTTCTGCTGGTGGACGATAATCGCGGCGACGCGATGCTGGCGGATCATGCCTTCAGGATGGCGAATGTGGTGACTAACCTGACGGTTGCCTCCACCGGCGAGATGGCACTGGCCATGCTGGCGCGTGAAGGGGAGTATCGCGGCAAGCGGCTACCTGATCTGATCATGCTGGATCTGGGGCTGCCGAAGATGAGCGGCGTCGATGTCCTGAACCGAATCAAGACCGATATGCGTTTCCTGCACATTCCCGTCATCGTCATGTCAAATTCCGGCGCAGGCAGCAATATCCTGAAAAGTTACCAGCTCCACGCCAATGCCTATGTCATCAAACCCGTTGATCTGACGAAGTTCCGTGAGGCGATTTCGTTGATCGAACAGTTCTTTTTCCTTCTGGCCTGCGCGCCTTCGCAGAACATAGACGCATAAGGAGGACGTGCCATGCAGGAACCCCGACACATCACCATGACTGCTCCCGCCGATCCCGCCGAAGAATTCAAAGATTTCGCCTACATCGTTTCGCATGATCTTGCCGGTCCCGTTCGGTCCATGGTGACCTTCTCCCAATTGCTGAAGGAAAGTCTGCCGGTTATTGAAAAGGCCGAGGATCAGTTGCATCTCGACCTGATTATCGAGAGCGGCCAGAAACTGGGGGAAATGATCCAGGGCTTGCTGGCGTTCTCGCGCCTGAATACGGTGCCGAGAAGCCGGGCGCTGGTCGAACTCGAAATCGTCGTGGCGCGGTGTTACATGCAACTGCAATCACAACTGGATGCGACCCAGGGGCATTTCAATTATCCGCGAATGCCGGAAGTCATGGCGGATGCGCAGCAGATGCACACGGTCTTTTTCGCCTTGCTGGATAATGCGATCAAGTTCCGTAAGCCCAGCCAGGCGCCCGATATCCGCATCCGCTGCGACAAAACTGCGGATTTCTGGGAATTCAGCATTTCGGATAACGGCATCGGCATCGATCCGTTGTTTTATGACGATGTTTTCCGTCCCTTGCGTAAGCTGCATACGGACGAGGTTTACCCCGGCGTAGGCATGGGCCTGACCCTGACGCGCAAGATTATCCTGGCCCATGGCGGGGAAATCTGGCTGGAACCGTCCGATATCGGCGGATTGAAGGTCAGCTTTACAATACCGCGTTAAACGCCGGCCTCGGCCTTAGCGTTTTCGTAGACCTCGGCCGCCGTCATCCATTCAGCTTCCAGCGCGACCATTTTCTCTTCCAGTTTTGCCTTGTCCTTACCAAGGCTTATGGCCAAAGCCTGATCCTTCACGTAAAGATCGGGATCACCCAACCTGAGGTCCAGCAGTTTGATCTGGTTGCTGGTTGTTTCGATCTGGCGCTCCAGGTCATCGGCTTTTTTCTTCAGCGGGGCGATGGCGTTGCGCGCGGCGGCGGCGGCCTTGCGCGCTTCCTTTGAATTGACCTGAGGGTTCTTCTCTTTCGCGGCTTCGGCGGCTTCCTCACGCGTGGCTGTCTTGGCGCGTTCGATGACCAGTCTGGCATAGTCGTCCATGCTGCCGGTATAGGTTTTCACCGTACCGTCATTGACCAGCCATAGCTTGTCCGCCACCAGTTCGATCAGCGAACGGTCGTGAGTGATCATCAGCACGGCGCCTTCGTAATCGTTAAGGGCATCGAGCAGGGCGCGGCGGCTGTCGATATCCAGGTGATTGGTCGGTTCATCGAGAATCAGCAGGTGCGGTCGTTCCATCGCCACCATGTTCAGCAACAGACGGGCGCGCTCACCACCGGAGAGATCCTTGACCTTGGTTTCGACCTTGGTGGCTGTCATGCCGAAGGACCCAAGGCGGGCGCGGCGCTTGGCTTCGGTTTCGTCCGGCCGGGCGCGGCGGATCATTTCCAGCGGCGTATCCTCCGGGTCCATGGCCTCGATCTGATGCTGGTGGAACCAGGCCACCGTCATGCGGCGGTCGCGCCATTGCGTGCCGTGGCTTTCGGTGAGCGCGCCAGCCAGCAATTTGGCGAAGGTGGATTTACCCGCGCCATTGACGCCCAAAACTCCAATCCGATCATCGGGATCGAGGCGAATGTTCATGTGGCGCAGGATGACGGTATCGCCATAACCGACGCTGGCGTCTTCCAGGCGAAGAATGGGCGGGGAGAGCTGTTTCTCCGGCGACGGCAGGATAAACGGCGCCACCCGATCCTCGATATTGGCCGAGATGGGCGGTAGCTTTTCCAGTTTCTTCATGCGCGATTGCGCCTGCGCCGCTTTGGAGGCCTTGGCACGGAAACGGTCGACGAAGGCTTGCAGGTGGGCGCGTTCGGCTTCCTGCTTGGCGGCGTTGGCAGCGTTCAGCCGAGCCTTTTCAGCGCGCATGCGCTCGTAATTGTCGTAATTGCCGGTGTAATAATCGAGGCGCTGGCCGACGACATGAACGATGGCGTCGACCGATTCATTAAGCAGGTCGCGGTCGTGAGAGATCATCAGGGCGGCATTGGGGTAGCGCTTCAGACGCGCTTCCAGCCAAAGGGCGCCTTCGAGATCTAGGTAATTGGTCGGTTCATCCAGCAGCAGCAAATCAGGTTCGGCCAGCAGGGCGCCGGCCAGAGCCGCACGCATCCGCCAGCCGCCGGAAAAGTCCGAGATCGGGCGCGTCAGGTCGGCGTTGGAGAAACCGAGACCGCTGAGAATTTCCGCCGCCTTGGCGGGGGCGCGATCAGCGCCGATGGCATAGAGATCGTGATGAATTTCCGCCTGGTACATTGGATCGGCGGTTTCCAGCGCGCGCAACAGGTCGCGGCGACGGACATCAAGATCGAGCACTTCATCGATCAGGTGTTTGGGCGAGGCGGCGATTTCCTGATCGACCGAGGCGATGCGCCAGGCCTTCGGCGTGGTGATTTCGCCGCCGCCGGGTTGCGATTTGCCGAGGATAAGGCCGAACAGGGTTGATTTGCCGACACCGTTCAACCCGACGAGGCCCGCCTTGGTGCCAGGGGGCAGGGACAGAGTGGCGCCATCGAAAAAGCGGCGGCCATAGGCGTCGTACACCAGGTTGGTAATCTGCAACATGTGACTTGAAAACTTTAGAATTTACGGGTTGGCGAATGCGTCGGGTGTCGCTATAAGCCAGCCCAACCTTAAAGCCAAACAAAATTGGAACTTCCTCATGTCCCGTACTTTCTCGATCATCAAGCCCGACGCCACCCGCCGCAACCTGACCGGTGCGATCAACGCCGTTATCGAAGCCGCCGGCCTGCGCATCGTCGCCCAGCGCCGTGTGAAACTGTCGCAAGCTCAGGCCGAGCAATTCTACGGCGTCCATAAGGAGCGTCCTTTCTTCGGTGAACTGGTTAGCCAGATGACCGCCGCGCCGGTCGTCGTCCAAGTCCTGGAAGCCGACAACGCCGTGCCGAAGTATCGTGAAGTCATGGGCGCCACCAACCCGGAACAGGCCGCCGAAGGCACCCTGCGCAAGCTGTTTGCCCTGTCGATCGGTGAAAACTCGGTCCACGGTTCGGACTCGGACGAGAACGCCGCCATCGAAATCGCCCAATTCTTCACAGAAGACCAGATCGTCGGTTAAGCAGGCCAATCTTCGGCGTTGCCGCAACCTGACAAATTGAAACGCCGGAGTGCAGACTCCGGCGTTTTTGTTATTGCCCCCGGAGTTCCGTCAGCAGCGCCTGATTGTCATAAATCTTGTCGAGTGCCATGCTGACGGCGGCGGTGGAAACGACAATCGCCCGATTGAGCGCGCCATCATAGAAATATGCGCCGCCAAGATTATGGATATTGCCATCGAACACCGCGCCGATGATTTCGCCCCTGGCATTGACCGTCGGTGAACCGGAATTGCCGCCAACAATATCATTCGTGGTGGCAAAATCGAATACGGTGTCGCCATCGAATGTGCCGCGCGCCGCCATGAAGGATTGCGGGAGTTGATAAGGCATCTGGCCGGTGGCGCGGTCATAGATGCCCTTCATATAGGTGAAGGGCGCAATGGTTGTCCCCCGCCAGGACCAGCCCTGGATGCGGCCATAGGATAAACGTGGAGAGAAGGTGGCGTCCGGATAGGTATCGGTGCCATAGGCCTTGAAGCGGACGCGGGCAATCTTTTCAGCGGCGATGCGCGTGGGAGCCGTGACTCGGTTTTCATATTGCCGGCGGACATCGCGTGACGCCGGGTCGATGCGCAGGGCGTACTGAATCATCGGATCGTTTGATGCCTCGATAGCCTCCATGCCGCCTTCCCACAAAGCCTTGCGGACATCGACATCATCCAGTTCGGTGTTTTCCACCAGAAAAGCCGCCAGTTCTTCGGGTGAAGATTTACCGAGCAGGAGTTGGGTCTGCGGTGTGTCCGCCCCCAGATATTCACGCGCTTTCGATAAGCGGAATTCCAGGTACAATTGCTCAAGAGGCTTCTGTATCTGCGCATTGGCGAACAGGTCGCGTTCAATCGCCGGCAGGCGGGAGTCGGCGTATTCCGGCAGACGTTCGGCAGAAGGCTTTTGCCGCTCAGTGACGCCGCGCACCAGTTCGCGGGCATAGTTGAGCAGGGTTGAGCTATAAGGTGTGTTTTCGAGGAAGTTATAAGGCAGGAACAGATCCGTGTAGGCTTTCTGCGCCTCAAAAATATCCGCCCACGGATCGCCGGTTTCCAGGGCGAATGATCCTGTTAATGTTGATTTGAGGTAGGCCTCTTCTTGGCGCTTGGCCGCGATTACCGCCGGATTTCGCAGGGCCAGCCATTCGGCGCTCATGGCCTTGAGCCCATTTTCCACACCGAAGACCGCATCCTGGCTGATACGCCGGCTTTCCTCGTCCTGCTGAGAAAAGCCAATCAACCGGCCGCGCAATTCGGATTTCATCATCAGCAGCGGCGGATAGACCACATCGCGTAAGGTTTCCAATTGGTCGGCGGTCATCAGGCGCTTGGTCGCGCCCGGATTGCCGGCCACGAATACCGGATCACCTTCACGCAGCGTTTCGGTGTTCCATTTCAGATGATCGGGCGATTTTATCGGCTTGTCGTTTTCATAGATACGCAGAAAGCCGATATCGAGGGCATAGCGTGGGAAATTGAAATTATCCGGATCGCCACCGAAGAAGGCAGCCTGAAATTCCGGTGCAAAAACAAGGCGTACATCGGAATACTTACGGTACTTATAGAGCTTGTATTGTCCGCCCTGATACAGCGACACCATCTCGCAATGAGTCTTGCTGTCATGACCGCAAGCCTTTTGTTCGATGTCCGTAAAGGCGGCATTCTGGGTGTGTACGAACGCGTCTCCGCTGAGTCCGGCGGTCGCCGTATTGACTTCTTTCGTATAGTCCCTCGTTGAAATCAGGATTTCCGCCATCAGGCCGGGGCAGGTGCGTTCGTCATCACGCGCGGCCACATAGCCATCTGTGGCATAGTCGTTCTGAGAACCGGAAAGATTCTGCGCGCAATCCAGAACGCAGTGATGATTGGTGAAGATCAGGCCTTCGCCGGAAACGATCGCGCCAGAGCAGCCTGAACTCAGGCGAACGGTTGACGCCTGAAGATGATCCAGCCATTTCACGTCGAGCCTTGTACCGTAAGCGGCATTCACCCTGGCCAACGGAAAGTTGTCGAACGTCCACAGGCCTTCCTCGGCGGAAGCCTGGCCGGAAACGGCCAATCCGAAAGCAACAAAAAGACCTACGGTGGCAGTGCGGAACATCAGGGACCTAAAGATGCAAGAGCCGGATCAAGCTATAGCATGCGCACAGCCGCAACCATGTAACCGCCAAGATTACATTTTTGTAAGAAACTTGTCTGCAAGAACCTGGCGGACCGCCTGAGCATAAAGGCGGTGTTCTTCCGCCAGAACGCGTGTGGCCAGCATATCGGCCGTATCGCCTTCCAGCACCGGCACGCGCGCCTGGGCGATAATCTCGCCCTCATCGACGCCGCTCGACACCCAGTGCACGGTTGCACCATGTTCGAGGACGCCGGCCTCCAGCGCGCGTTCGTGGGTGTGCAGACCCTTGAAATCGGGCAGCAGGGCAGGGTGGATATTGATCATCTTTCCTTCCCACTGCTTGACGAGCCACGGCGTCAGCACACGCAGATAACCGGCCAGGCAAATGAATTCGACGCCATTGCCGCGCAGTTCGGCGTCGATCAGACGTTCATGCGCCTCACGGTCCTTGCCGAAAGGCCTGTGATCGAGCGCGAAGGTTTTCAGCCCGTGCGCCGCTGCCCATTCCAGTCCCGCAGCATTCGGATCATTGGCGACGACCAGCACGAACTCCGCCGGAAAATCCGCCGCCTTCGCCGCCTCGACCAGCGCCATCATGTTGGAGCCGCGGCCAGAGATAAAGATCGCTGCTTTTGTCCTGGCCATTACTGCTTGTCTTGTTTTTGGGCCAGTTGACCGACAACAAAGGCGTCTTCGCCGGCATTGAGCAGGGCGGCCAGTACCGCATCGGCATCCTTCGGCGCGACATAGAGCACGAAGCCGACGCCGCAATTGAAGGTGCGCAGCATCTCATGTTTGTCGATATTGCCGGTTTCCATCAGCCACTGAAAGACCGGTGGGAATTCCCAGCTGTCGAAATCGAAGGTGGCGGTCAGATGATCGGGCACGGCGCGGTCCGGGTTTTCGATCAGACCACCGCCGGTGATATGCGCGCCGCCCTTGATCAGACCGGCTTTCATCAACGGCAGGACAGTCTTGATATAGATGCGGGTCGGTTCCAGCAGGGCTTGAGCCAGCGACAGGCCCTTGGCGAACGGCGCATCCGAGGCCCATGACAGGCCGGACACCTCGATCACCTTGCGGATCAGCGAATAGCCGTTGGAATGCGGGCCGGAGGAAGCCAGACCGATAATGACATCCCCCTCACGCATATCGTCCATGCGCGGTAGCACCTTATTGCGATCGACGGCGCCGACCGAGAATCCGGCCAGATCGTAATCGTCATTGCCGTACATGCCGGGCATTTCGGCCGTTTCGCCACCGACCAGAGCACAACCGGCGCGCTTGCAGCCTTCGGCAATGCCGGCGACAACTCGCTTGGCGGTATCGACATCGAGTTTCGAGGTGGCATAGTAATCAAGGAACATCAAGGGTTCCGCGCCCTGGGCCAGCAGGTCGTTGACGCACATGGCGACGAGATCGATGCCGACCGTATCGTGACGGTGCGTTTCGATGGCAATCTTGAGCTTGGTGCCGACGCCATCGGTCGTGGTAACGATCAGTGGGTCGTCATAGCCGGCGGCGCGCAGATCGAAAAGCGCACCAAAACCGCCGAGAGAGGCTTCGGCGCCGGCACGGCGGGTTGATTTGGCCAGCGGCTTGATGGCGTCCACCAGAGCTTCGCCCGCGTCGATATCGACTCCGGACGCCGCATAGGTTAAGCCAGATTTTGAGCCGGGTTCGGACATAAATAAATTCCTGTGATCACTTTGCCCTGTAGCGGGGCTATTCGGGTTTGCTATAACTACAAAATGACGCCAATTACAAATACCAATGACCTGATCGCCTTCTGTGAAGCGATTAAATCAGCCCCGTTCATCACGGTAGACACCGAATTCATGCGGGAAACCACCTACTGGCCAAAACTCTGCCTGATCCAGGCGGCCAGCGAAGACCATGCCGCGATCATCGACCCGCTGGCGAAGGAACTGGATTTAAAGCCTTTTCTCGATGTGCTGGCCGATGAAAAGGTCCTCAAGGTCTTTCATGCCTGCCGTCAGGATATGGAAATCTTCGTCAATCTGGGCGTTATGCCGAAGCCGGTCTTCGATACCCAGGTCGCCGCCATGGCGGCGGGATTCGGCGATCAGGTGGCCTATGATTCGCTGGTGCGGCAAAAGCTGAAGATCGATATCGATAAGGGATCGCGTTTCACCGACTGGGCGCGTCGCCCCTTGAGCGACCAACAACTGCATTATGCGCTGGGTGACGTTACTCATCTCGCCAAACTGTTTCCCAAGCTGCGTGACCGCCTGGACAAGCAGGGGCGTCTCGACTGGGTTTCGGAAGAAATGAAGGCGCTGACCTCACCGGCGCTTTATTCGACCAGCCCGGATGACGCCTGGCGCCGGCTGAAACCGCGCAAACATTCGGTCAAATACATGGCGGTCTTTTCGCAGGTCGCCGCCTGGCGCGAACGCATGGCGCAGGAGCGTGACATGCCGCGCGGCCGTATCATGAAGGATGAAGGCATAGACGAAATCGCCACCCAGTTGCCGACCGATCCGGCCGCCTTCGATCATCTGCGCTCGACCTCAAAAGGCTTCGGCGCATCGAAATTCGGCCTCGACCTGGCGGAAATCATCCGTAACGTTCTCAAAAATCCGGAGGCTTTCGCGCCGAAGGTGGAAAGGAGCGCGCCGCCGGTGCAGGTGCCGGCTTCGGTGGTCGAACTGCTGAAGGTCCTGCTGCGCATCCGTTGCGAGGAAGAAGGCGTGGCGCCGAAGCTGATCGCCACCGTGGCCGACCTGGAAAAGATCGCGCTGGATGACAATGCGCAGGTGCCGGCGCTGGAAGGCTGGCGCCGGACGGTTTTCGGCGATGATGCTCTGCGCCTCAAGCGCGGTGAACTGGCGCTGGTGCTGAACGGCACCAAGGTAGAGCTTGTTGAACTGGACTAAGCCCTAACAGCTTCCGCCGCCATCGGCCTGCCTGCGATTGGGGACGTAGGTCTTGCCGTTCCAGCGCAGCACCGGAAAGCAGAACCCCGGACCGCCGACCATGACATCCGGCCAGCCATCGGGTGTCTTGACCTCAGTGGGCAGGAAAGTCGGAATGCCTTCGCTGGCGTAGATAATCTGCCATTTGCCTGAGGCCTTGCTTAACAGGCTGAAGCCCTGGCCGGTTATGCCGTAGCAGAAGGCGCCGCTGTCGGTAATGACCAAATCGGTGCTGCCGTCGCCATTGAGATCGCGGTAATCGTCGGGCAGGACTTCCGCCATGCCGTTGTCATCATCGGGACACCCGGTCCAGTGGCCGTTTTTCATCACCATGCCGGCGGCCTGGTACGCCTGGCCGATATCGGGCGGAAGAGGCTCCGTATTGGCGGCCATGGGCAGCCAGAATGCGGAAAATACAAGAACAGCTACATGTTTCATGACCAGCTCCTGCGAAAGGTTAACGCAGGAAACGCCCAATACGCGAAACTGGCAAGTTTAAACTTAGTAGCTGATGATATTGAGATTCAGCTTCAGGGCTTGGGCCAGGGCGCGGGCGCGGCGGCGGGTCTGTTCGCCGAGCAGCAGATCTTCCCAGCCGGATCTGGCGCTGAGCGTCAGGTCCTGGTCTTGCTGACGAATATGCGCATGGCCCAGCAACTTGGCGGATTTGGCGGAAAGATCGCAGCCAAGGCGCAGGAGAAGCCCCAGTTGCGTGGCCTGCCGTAACATGTCTTCGCCCAGAATGCGGCTGATCAGAACGGGTTCCTTGGCATAGGGATCGCCGCTGTAGCGTGTATAGATCGCGCAGGCGAGGAAAACGCGCTCCTGGTGGTTCTGTCCGGGTATGGGTGCGCGCAGCACCTGGTCACAGACAAGATCGGCGCGGTGATCGGGGTGCAGCCGGGCGCCGATATCGGACAGTTTGGCGGCGGCGCGTATGAGCCGCACGTCGGGAGCGGTGATAAGCGTATTATCGGCGCTGTCGTAGAACGCCCGCGCCCAATGCGCCAGCGCCGGGCCAAGATCATCATTGATGCCGAGGCGGCGGCCCAGGGAAGCGCAACCGGCGATCAGGGGATCATCGGTTTTCAGCGGGGTATCGAGCGCCTCGAACAGCAGGCCTTCGCGCAAACCGAAAGCCGAGAAACACAAGGTTTTAAAGTGCAGGACCTCGATCAGCCCCTGCATGACGAGGGCAGCGTAACCGATATTTTCCAGCCGGCGCTTCGAGACGCCCGGCAGTTTTTCCAGCGAGGAAGGCGACTGGCTGGCGATCAGACGGGCAATCGTCAGAGCTTCGCGCGCCGGCAACTCGAATTGCTGGATGACTTGTAGTGGGTAATTCTGTTTCTGCATCCAGATCAGCGCTAGATTGCGCCAGGCCCCGCCGACCGCATGGAACTGCGTGTTGGAAAAGCGGCCTTGCAATGGTTCGAGGCGGTCACAGATGATCCTGTATGTCGTTTCGAGATCGAACGGCTTTGGAGCGCCCAGGGCGAACGGACCAAGCGGAAGCGTGACGCCGCGCAGACCGCTTTCGGTATCGCTGCCTAGATTGACCAGTTCCAGACTGGAGCCGCCGAGGTCACCGACCACGCCCTCCGCTTCCAGATGGCCGCATCTGACGCCCATGGCGGAATAATGCGCCTCTTCCGCGCCGCTTAAGGTCCGGACGCGGAACCCGGTGGTATCGAAAATGGTGGCGACAAAATCCGGTCCGTCAATGGCATCGCGGATAGCGGCGGTGGCGACGACGTGGACGTCCTTCAGATCATAGGATTCGAGAATAGCCTTGAAACGTCGCAGGGCGATCAGGCTATCGCGCATGCCATCCTTGTGCAGACTGCCGGTGACTTTAAGGTCGCGTCCAAGCCCCGCCAGTACCTTTTCATTGAAAACCGGCCATATCGAGCGGCCTTCGATACGGTATATGACCAGACGAACCGAGTTGGAGCCGATATCGATGACTGCGGTATTGTAATCCAAGGTATCCGTTTCCCGCCTTGCACGCTCAGGGCAAAACTTCGCTAACGCGTTTAAAGGCCTTTGACCAGCCCATATAACGCCTGCGCGGTTGACTTCATTGTGAGGGGTTATTTACGCGCCCCGACGTGATCGAAGGCCTGGGGTAAATCCTTCACGCCACGGCCGCGGCCGGAAAGGGACGGGTTGGTCATGAAATAGTCATGTGCCGAGAAAGGCTTGTCCAGGTGGCTGACATCGAGCCGCTGATAGCTGCCGTCCGTCTGCAGGAACCAGGTCTGCGCCTCGTCATTGAGATTGGCGACCATGATCTGATCCAGCACCTGACGGTGAACCGTGGGGTTTTCGATCGGGATCAGGGTTTCGACGCGGCGATCGAGATTGCGGCTCATCCAGTCGGCGCTGGAAATGAAAACGCGTGCTTGGTCCGACGGCATGGCGTGGCCGTTGGCGAAGCAGACAATGCGGGCATGTTCGAGGAAACGGCCGACAATCGACTTGACGCGGATATTCTCAGAGACGCCCGGCACACCGGGACGCAGACAGCAGATGCCGCGAATGACGAGATCGATCTGCACACCGGCCTGGCTGGCTTCGTAGAGCTTCTTGATGACCGTTGAATCGACCAGGGCGTTGAGCTTGGCCCATATCTGCGCCGGTTTCCCTGCTTGTGCGTTGAGAATTTCCTGATCGATCAAATGGATCAGGCCGGGTTTTAAGGTGACAGGTGAGAAGTAGAGCTTCTCCATCATTTCCGGACGGGCGTAACCGGTGATGAAATTGAAGACGCGCATGGCGTCGCGGCCCAGCTCCGGATTGGCGGTGAACAGCGACAGGTCGGTATAAACCTTGGCGGTGATCGGATGGTAATTACCGGTACCGAAGTGGCAATAGGTGCGCAAGGATTCCCCCTCGCGGCGGACCACGACCGACAGCTTGGCATGGGTTTTATACTCCACGAAGCCGTAGACGACGTGAACACCGGCGCGTTCCATGGCGCGCGCCCAGCGCAGATTGGCTTCTTCGTCAAAGCGCGCCTTGATTTCCACCAGCGCGGTGACGTTCTTGCCTTGCTCGGCGGCTTCGATCAGCGCCGCGACAATAGGGCTGTCTTTCGAGGTGCGGTAAAGCGTCTGCTTGATAGCGATGACATTGGGATCGCGCGCCGATTGCCGCAGGAACTGCACCACCGCGTCAAAGCTCTCGAACGGATGATGGACGAGAATATCCTTTTCGCGGATGGCGCCGAAAACATCACCGCCGTTATCGCGGATACGTTCGGGAAAACGTGGCTCGAATGGCTTGAATTTCAGGTCGTTGCGGTCGCGCGGGATTAGTTGCGACACCTCGGCCATGCCCAGAATGCCGGTGATGTTGACGACATCCTCCGGCGCGGCGTGCAGATGGCCGACGATAAAGCTGCGCAGGTCATCCGGCATGGTCGAATCGATCTCGACACGGACAACCGATCCCAGGCGGCGTTGTTTGAGGAGCGCCTCGAATTCGCGCACCAGATCTTCGGCTTCTTCCTCCATTTCGATATCGGAATCGCGCAGGATGCGGAACAGGCCGCGGGAAACGATATCGAAGCCGGGGAAAAGCTGATGCAGAAACAGCGAAACGAAGTTTTCCAGCGAAATGAACTTGCGGCGGATCGGCCCGGAATCACGCTCACCGGGTTTGCGAACGGCCGATTCCACCTCCCAGAAGCGCTTGACGCCGGTCGGGATCGGCACAAGGGCGTACATGGTCTTGTTGTCCTTGCGGCGCAACAGTTTGAGAACGATCGAGAAGCCGAGATTGGGAATAAACGGGAAGGGGTGCGCCGGGTCGATGGCCAAAGGCGTCAGCACCGGGAAAAGCTGGCTTTCATAAACCTTTTCCAGCCAGGCCGTATCGGTCTTGTTGACATCTTTCGGCAGCAGCAGATTCAGGCCATTGTCATGCAACTGATTGCGGATTTGCGACCAGATCGCCTGCTGTTTGTTCATCAGCTCGCCGGCGGCCCGATTGACCATCTCAAGCTGTTCCTGCGGCGTGTGGCCATCCACCGAAAGCACACGCACGCCTTCGCGTACCTGGCCTTGCAAACCGGCGACCCGCACCATGTAGAATTCGTCGAGATTGTTGGCTGAAATCGACAGGAAACGCAGGCGCTCAAGCAAGGGGTGACGCGGGTTTTTCGCCTCTTCGATCACGCGCTGATTGAAGGCCAGCCAGCTCAGTTCGCGGTTGATGTAAAGCGAGGGATCAAGGGGAGCGTCGCTGCTGAAATCATAAGGCGCCGGGCCGGTATCGGGCGTCACATGGCTGGTTTCCGCCCCTGCGGGGTTGGGTATCGTTTCGAGGGCCATGTTGGAATCAATCATTTCAGTCGCTTCAATCGATAGAATCAGTCCGCTGCCGGTCCATGTCCGGCAGATTAAACCCGAAACCCTTAAAGACTCTCGAATTTTCGTTATTTCTGAACGGCGCTACGGCGCGCCTTCAAACAAATCCGTTTCGTGATCGAACCAGGACTTGGCGAGGGCGCGGTTGAATGCACGTCCATTGGCATAATGTTCCAGTTCTGTGACAATTTTTTGTGCGGCGCTGACCGACCGGTCCATTCTACGCACGATATAGTCGATAAAATCAGGTGAAGGGGAGATCGCTCGCTGGGCGAACAGCTTGTTGAGGATGGCGACCAGCAGGTCTTCGTCCGGTTCGGGGAGGGGGAGGATTCGCATGGCGTTCAGGCGGCTGCTGAGATCGGGCAGGCTGACGTTCCAGGCAATGGGTTGATTTTCCGTCAGAAGAACAAGGGGTTTTCCGGTTTTCTGAACGTGATTGAAGAGGTGAAACAAGGCGTCTTCAGAGGCCCTGTCAGCGTCATCTACCACATAGGAAACGGGTTCCAGGGCGGCGAAATCGAGATGGTGCGTCTCCTCTGCGGTCAGGAAGCGGCCGTGTGTCTGCGCGGCGAAGATATGGCCGAGGTGCGTCTTGCCGCTGCCGGGAGGTCCCAGCAGGATCAGGTGCGGACTCAGCCACTGGTCGGGATGTTGCAGCACGCCGATAATGGCCGCCAGTTCCGTGGTGACGATAAAGCGGTCACGGGTGTAACGGTCGCCGGATTCCAGATCGAGGGGCAGTTGCAGGGACATATCCTTAATGTAGAATTGCCGGCCCGCGATGACAATGACCGGTTCGCAGATATTCCGGGGACGGCCAAGGATGAATTGTGAGTAAAATCAGTCAGGCTTACCACGCAAAGTGTGGCAAAAAGCTTGACTTTGCCGTCGCATCATGTGCCCTACGGCGCAACGAAATTCCTTACTCCATCGGCTTTCACATGCACATTTATCGTTCTCATACCTGTGGCGCCCTGCGCGCTTCCGACGCTGGTTCGCAAACCCGCCTGTCCGGCTGGATTCACCGCAAGCGTGACCACGGCGGCCTGCTGTTCATCGACCTGCGTGATCATTACGGCCTGACCCAACTGGTTTTCGATCCGTCCTCGCCTGGTTTCGCCAAGGGGGAACGTCTGCGCGCCGAGAGCGTGATCCGCATCGACGGCAAGGTGGTGGCGCGTGATGCCGCCACGATCAATCCGACCCTGCCGACCGGCGAGATCGAAGTGCAGGTGGGCGATGTCGAGGTACTGTCCGAAGCCGCTGAACTGCCGCTGCCGGTATTTGGCGAGCCGGAATATCCGGAAGAAATCCGCCTGAAGAACCGTTTCCTCGACCTGCGCCGCGATACCCTGCACAAGAATATCGTGCTGCGCTCGAAGGTCATTCACTCGATTCGTCAACGCATGGTCGATCAGGGCTTTCTTGAATACCAGACGCCGATCCTGACGGCTTCCTCGCCGGAAGGCGCGCGTGACTTCCTGGTGCCATCGCGCTTACATGCCGGTAAATTCTACGCCCTGCCGCAGGCCCCACAGCAGTTCAAGCAATTGCTGATGGTGTCCGGTTTCGACCGCTATTTCCAGATCGCGCCGTGCTTCCGTGACGAGGATCTTCGCGCCGACCGCAGTCTCGAATTCTACCAGCTCGACGTCGAGATGAGCTTTGTGACGCAGGAAGATGTGTTTGCCGCCATCGAACCGCTGATGCACGGCCTGTTCACCGAGTTCGGCGAAGGCAAGCGCGTCTCGGCCTATCCGTTTGTGCGCATCCCTTACCGGGAATCGATCGCCAAATACGGCTCGGACAAGCCCGATCTGCGCAACCCGATCGAGATGCAGGACGTTTCCGAACAGTTCCGTGGCGGTGGTTTTGGCCTGTTCGCACGCATCCTCGAAAATCCGGCCAATGCCGTCTGGGGCATTCCGGCGCCAAAGGGCGGTTCGCGCGCCTTCTGCGACCGTATGAATTCCTGGGCGCAAGGCGAAGGCCAGCCAGGGCTGGGCTATATCTTCTGGTCCGAGGATCAGGGCGGCTGGGGCGGCCCGATCGCCAAGAATCTTGGTCAGGAAGGCACCCATGCGGTCATGGGCCAGCTCGGCCTTGGCCAGGGCGATGCGGCCTTCTTCGTGGCCGGCGATCCCAAGGTCTTCTACAAGTTCGCAGGTTCGGCGCGCACTAAGGTCGGTACCGATCTCAACCTGGTCGATGAAGATCAGTTCAAGTTCTGCTGGATCGTCGATTTCCCGATGTTCGAGTATAACGAGGACGAAAAGAAGATCGATTTCTCGCACAATCCGTTCTCGATGCCGCAGGGCGAGATGGAAGCCTTACAAACGAAAGACCCGCTCGATATTCTGGCTTACCAGTACGATATCGTCTGCAACGGTTACGAACTGTGCTCCGGCGCCATCCGGAACCACAAGCAGGACATCATGCTGAAGGCTTTCGAGATCGCCGGTTATGACGAGGCTTTCGTCGAGTCGCAATTCGGCGGCATGCTGAACGCCTTCAAGTACGGCGCGCCGCCGCACGGTGGTCTGGCGCCGGGCATCGACCGCATCGTCATGCTGCTGGCCGGGCAGACGGCTATCCGTGAAGTCATCGCCTTCCCGTTGAACCAGCAAGGGCAAGATGTGATGATGAGCGCGCCGTCTGACGTGCTCGACAAGCAGTTAAAAGAACTGCATATCCGCACAGCTTTGCCGATCAAGACGTCCTGATCGTAACCCGGATACGAACACATAAAGCCCGTCTCTTAGGAGGCGGGTTTTTTGTTTTCCGTTGACAAATGTCCGACAATTGAAGTATGCAAAATGTCAGACATTTAAGGGCGGCCATAACGCCTGTCGACAGGGAGATTTATCATGCGTCGCGCAAGACCTGCGTCCATAACCATGGCCGCTGCCTTCTGTTTATTGATCGCCATGACAGGGCTGAGTGCCTGTGGAGGTGGTGGAGGGGGAAGCAGCAGTAGTGGCGGTTCATCGTCCTCAAGCAGTTCCGCCGGCCCGGAAACCGGTACGCTGGCGGCGGTTGATTTCGATCATCAACTCAAGATTCAGAATGCCTCCAGTGGGCAGTTCCTGACCATTTCGGGGGCGAGCCAGACCGCTGGGGCCGCGATCTCCCAGACTGTAGACGGCACTGGAACGGAATTGCTGTGGCACGCCATCCCTTTCGTGACCAATCAATATAACCTCGAAAACCTGCTGACTCATCAGGTGGCCGGCATTACAAATGCGTCGAAGGACGCCGGTGCTGCGGCCGTGCAATGGGCGGATAACGGCACCAACGATCACCTGTGGTCGTTTTACAAGCTGAAGAACGGTAATTACCTGATCCGCAATGTAAACAGTGGCCTGTATCTCCAGACGGATGGCGCGGCGGTCACGCAAGGAGCACGAACCTCTTCAGGTAATACACAGGAATGGGGCATAAGTCCGACAAATTCTGCCGCTTATCCCATGCCTGCCATGGTTTCCGGAACGGGCGTCGATGTTCATGATCCCGATATCCTGATCGACCCGACCGGCAAAGCATGGCTTTATGGCACGCATAATACCCTGGCCACTTCGACGGATCTATCGGCCTTCAGCAAGATCACGGCCGGTATTTTCAACACGGATTTCAGTTGGTGGGCCAGCAAGAACACCACGGGCGGCGGGGGCCGGACCGACCTGTGGGCGCCGACGACGATGTACGCCAATGGTCAATATTATCAGTATTATTCAATCCCGATCTATCAGACGCCATCGAATTCGACGACCAATAATGGTGCGCAGGCGGTGATCGCCCTGGCCACCAGCGCCAATCCGGATGGTCCGTGGACCGACGCCGGGCAGATTATCGATTCCTGCGGCAAGACGGCGGGCTGCACCACAACTTTCAACGCCATCGATCCGGCGCCGTTTATTGATGCGTCCGGCAAGTGGTGGATGGTCTTCGGCTCGTGGGAAGACGGCACACATGTTGTTCCACTCGACCCGATAACCGGCCTGCGCCAGGGAACGGATATATTCGGCATCGCCAGACGCGACGCAGGCGAGGAGGGGCCGTTCGTTTTTCCGTGGATAGTGGGCGGCACACAGTATTATTACTATTTCGCTTCAACCAATGTCTGCTGCAAGGCGGACAGTCCGTATCGCATTATTGTCGGTCGCTCCACCAGTCCGACGGGGCCGTATCTCGATCGGGGCGGTCTTGACCTGAAAGATGGCGGCGGCACGATCCTGCTCAGTGCGCACGGCAATATCCGCGGTCCCGGCGGGCAGAGTGTGTTTGTTTCCGGCAGCGAGGTGAAGATGGTCTATCACTATTACGACAGCAATATCAATGGCGCCCCGAAACTGGGGATCAATACTCTTGGGTTCGATACGGATGGCTGGCCGGTCGTGCAGTAGGAACGGTGGCTCTGGCCTGAATAAGAAAACCCCGCCCGTGTGGGCGGGGTTTTCGATATATCATTAACCGCGTTGCGAAATCGGCACGTAATCGCGCGGTCCGGCGCCGGTATAAAGCTGGCGCGGACGGCCGATCTTCTGACCGGGATCCTCTATCATTTCCTTCCATTGGGCGATCCAGCCCACGGTGCGCGCCAGAGCGAACAGCACGGTGAACATGGTGGTGGGGAAGCCCATGGCCGACAGGGTAATGCCGGAATAGAAATCCACATTGGGGTAGAGCTTGCGCTCGATGAAATACTCATCGTTCAGCGCAATCTTTTCCAGTTCCTTGGCAACCTGGAACAACGGATCGTTCTTGTCACCGACGGCCTCGAGCACTTCATCGGCCGATTGCTTCATCACGGTCGCGCGCGGATCGTAGTTCTTGTAGACACGGTGGCCGAAGCCCATCAGCTTGTATTTGCGGGCCTTGACGCCTTCGATGAACTCAGGAATGCGCTCCGGTGTGCCGATTTCCTTCAGCATGTTCAGCGCTTCCTCGTTGGCGCCGCCATGCGACGGTCCCCACAGGCAGGCGATGCCGGCGGCGATACAGGCAAACGGGTTGGCGCCCGAAGAACCGGCCAGGCGGACGGTTGAGGTCGAGGCATTCTGCTCGTGATCAGCGTGAAGGATGAAGATACGGTCCATCGCCTTGGTCAGGATCGGATTCGGCACATAATCCTCGGCCGGAACGGCGAAGCACATGCGCAGGAAGTTTTCCGAATAGGATAGGTCGTTACGCGGATAAACGAACGGCTGGCCGACGCTGTACTTGTAGGCGCGGGCGGCGATGGTCGGCATCTTGGCGATCAGGCGGTGCGCCGAGATTTCGCGCTGTTGCAGATCGTGGATATCCAGACTGTCATGATAAAAGGCCGACAGAGCGCCGACGGCGCCGGTGAGGATAGCCATTGGGTGCGCGTCACGGCGGAAGCCACCGAAGAACTTGTCAAACTGCTCATGCAGCATGGTGTGACGCGTAATAGACGTCTCGAAAGGCTCGAACTGGGCGGCCGTCGGCAGTTCGCCGTGCAGCAGCAGATAGCAGGTTTCCAGGAAGGACGACTTTTCCGCCAGTTGGCCGATCGGATAACCGCGATGCAGCAATACGCCCTTGTCGCCATCGATAAAGGTGATCTTGCTTTCACATGAAGCGGTCGAAGTAAAACCCGGATCATAGGTGAAGGCGTCGGTTTCGGCATACAGTTTGCGGATGTCGATGACGTCCGGTCCAAGTGTGCCCTTCATCACGAGCAGATCGACGGCCTTGCCGTCGAAATTGATCTGGGCGGGAGTAGTCTGGCTCATATTACGCTACCTCGAGATAAGGTTTCGACCGTTTGCCGGTCCTGTGTGCGGCGCACCTAAATCGGCGTCGCGCCTGCTTTACAAACTGTAATCCTAAATGAAAAGACCTCCTGTTAGGCGAACAAGGGTCTCTTCGCGTCCGATTGCAGCCAAAAGCTTTGAAATATCAGGTGCGGGATGGCCGGCCGACAGGATGCCACGTAATACGGGACCGATTTTACCAAAGCCAATGCCTTCATTTTCAACGAATTTTTTCAATTGTCCGTCAATATGATCGGCACTCCAGTCATCCCACGTCAACACATTTTCGTGAAGACGGTTAAGTCGAGATATTGTTTCCTCGATCAAAAGTTTTTTTGTTTTTTCGTCCAGAGGCGCTGGTCCTTTCGCCACAGCGAAGTGAACCGCCTCCGCCAATTGCACAATGGTTTGGGCACGCTCTTTCACCAGGGGAATGGTGCGAGTCAGAATTTCGCGTGTTTGAGGTGTTTCCACATGTCCAGTGGCGATCAGTTCGGTGGCGACCAGATCAACCAGACGCTGGTCGTCGGCGACCCGTATCCAATGGGCATTGACCGAGCCGAGCTTAGCGAAATCGAGCCGTGCCGGAGCCTTGTTGATATCAGCGATATCGAACCAGGCTATGGCCTGGGTGTCGTCGAAGATTTCATCATCGCCATGCGACCAGCCGAGACGGGCCAGATAGTTGCGCATGGCTTCAGGCAGATAACCCATTCCCTGGTAATCGCCGACCGCCTGCGCGCCATGGCGTTTGCTAAGTTTGGCGCCGTCAGGGCCGTGAATCAGCGGAATATGGGCGAAAGTCGGTACAGCACAGTCGAGCGCCATATAGATCAGGCTCTGGCGGGCAGCGTTATTCAGGTGATCATCGCCGCGAATGACGTGTGTGATGCCCATGTCATGATCGTCAACCACGACAGCGAGATTGTAGGTGGGCGTGCCATCGGTGCGCAGCAGGATCAGGTCATCCATATCTTTCGTATTGAAAGTAACATCGCCCTGCACGGCGTCCGGCACTACCAGCGTATCGGCCAGCGGCCCCTTGAAGCGGATGACATGCGGTTGTTCGAGTTCGGCTTGCGTCGGCGTGCGATCGCGCCAGGTCGAGCGCAGGGCATGGCCGGATTCGCGGGCTTCCTCACGGGCGATTTCGGTTTCTTCCTGCGTCATGAAGCAGGCATAGGCGCGGCCTTTCGCCACCAACTCGGCCACGGCCTGCTTGTGGCGCTTTTCACGCGCGTGCTGGAAGACGACGGTATCGTCAGGTTTGAGGCCCAGCCAGTCCAGCCCCTCGAAAATGGCATCCACCGCCGCGCGGGTCGAACGCTCGCGGTCGGTATCCTCGATACGGATCAGGAACTTGCCGCCGGTATGTCTGGCGTACAGCCAATTGAACAGGGCCGTGCGCGCACCACCGATATGCAGGTAGCCGGTCGGGGAGGGGGCAAAACGTGTTACGACAGCTTGCGGTTTCAATGTGGTCATGGTCAGTTAACCCGGTTGGGGGAGGAATTTGTGAGCGTCTTATAGCTCTCTTTGCCGGCAACCCAAGCCCTTTGTAATCATTAGAGGCCCTGACCGCTTGAATTCTGCGATTCTATTCCTGAAGAGCCGGGCAAGTGCGGTGCTGGCCCTGCAAGCCGGACGTTTGTTCCTGTGGCTGCCCGTGGCTATGGGAACGGGAGCGGCTATCTATCTCAATCTGCCATTTGAACCGGCCTTGTGGTGGATGCTTGCACCGTCCGTAGTATGCTTTGTGGCGCTGATCTTGGTGCGCCGGTATAGCGGCGGTTTTGTCGTCAATGGCTTGATTCTGCTGCTGGCTTTCGCGTTGGGAGCGACCGTTTGCAAATTGCGCACGGAACATGTCCGGGCGCCGGTTCTAAGTTCGGATGTCAGTACTTACACGCTTCAGGCCTATGTGATCGATGTGGTGTCACCGAGCGAAGATCAGCCGCGATTGTTGCTCGCGCCGATTGCCCTGCGCGGGGTAAGCCCGGAGAATACGCCCTTGCGGCTGCGTATTTCACTGCGTCCGGGAATGCTGGAGGCGACGGGGATCAGGCCGGGCGATGCCATCTCGACCTTCGCCATTCTCAATCCGCCGCCACCGCCCAATATGCCGGAAGGTTATGATTTTGCTCGCAATGCCTATTATCAGGGGATAGGTGGCGTGGGATTGGTGCCGGGCGCGCCGAAGATTATTGCATCGCCACCGCACGGTTGGCGGCTAGATCTGATCATGAGACTCAATCGTCTACGCTGGTCGATTACCGAGCGATTGGTGCAGACGACCGCGCCGGACTGGAAAAATGGCCGGGCCATTGGTGGCTTCGCGGCGGCGCTGGTGACAGGGCATGAGAATTTTATCCCGCAAAGCCTGATACAGGACATGCGCGATTCCGGATTGGCGCATATCCTGTCGATTTCCGGCGTTCATATGGCGATCGTCGGCGGCTTTATCTTCTTCGCCTTGCGGGCGGTAATGGCGTCGATCCCCTGGCTGGCCCTGCATGTGCCGGTCAAGAAATGGGCGGCGGGCCTGAGTATTGTCTGCATTTTGCTTTATCTGGCGTTGTCGGGATCACCAGCGCCGGCCGTGCGTTCGGCTGTAGTTGCCTGTGTGGCCTTTGGAGCGATCCTTCTCGACCGGCGGGCGCTTAGCCTGCGGGCGCTGGCGATTGCGGCGATCGTGGTGATCGGTCTGACGCCGGAAGCGGTGATCCAGCCCGGCTTTCAGATGTCCTTCAGCGCCACGGCGGCCTTGCTGGCGCTGGCGGAAGGCATGAAAAAACCGGTCGGGGAAATCAGCGTGCCGATGTGGGTTAAGGCGATCCAATCGGTCTTACGCGGGCTATGGTTATCCTTGCTGGCGTCGGTGGTCGCCACGGCGGCGACAACGCCTTTCGCCATTGCTTATTTCAATCGCTTTTCGGTCTATGGCTTGCTCTCCAACCTGTTCGAGGCGCCAGTGACGGCTTTTCTGGTCATGCCGGCCCTGGCTCTTGGAACGGTCTTCAGTGGCACGCCTTTGGGTAGTGTATGTTTGCGGCTTGCTGGTATCGGCTTGTGGTTGATCGAACGGATTGCCGCCCTGACCTCAGACTTGCCCCAGGCCGTGATCAACTGGCCGAGTGCGCCACCTTATGTACTTGGCATTTCGTTTATCGGCCTGCTCTGGGTGTGCCTGGTGCGCGGCAAGGTCCGCTGGGCCGGTTTGCTGGCGGCGGCAGCCATTCTATGGTGGCCGCGCGTGGTAGCGCCGGATATCTGGGTCGATCCGCAAGGCGGCAATGCGGCGATCCGAGTGGGCAGTGGCGCCTATGTCCTGCGCTCAAAGGTTCGGCAATACGGCTATGAACAATGGACGCAGCACTATGGCCTGAAAGGGTTGGATGAAACGGTCAGGGATCAAAACTATATCTGCAAGGGATACGGGTGTGTACCTCTGCCACAAAATCCCGTCCGCATCGGTTTCTGGTTCAGCAACAAACCACCGAAAGCGGACCGTCTGATTGAATTGTGCCATGTAAGCGATCTGGTGGTTTTGCGTAATCCGATAGGGGATTGGCCGGTTGAATGCACCGGTGTCAACCATGTCAGCGCCGGCGATTTCCGTACCCTGGGCGCGCTGGAACTGACGCGCACCGAAAAGGGTTGGGTGGTAAAAGCCAGCCAACCCTTGAGAGGCCAGCGCTATTGGTCACGCCCCTCTGAAGCCGAAAGCGACGCCAATTTTTAAATATTCCAGCCCCCCAGATCGGACAGTAAACTCAGAGTTCGTGTCTGTTCGTGTGGTTCGTGGACAAACCTATTCGCCCCCCAGCGATAACACGAGCACTGCAGGTTTATTTATATGCGCGGACCAAGGTATAGCTTCAATCACAAACCACACGAACCTGAGTCTGATCGGCAGGGCGTGATCCGCTAATCCAGATCTTAATGATATTTGCGCATCAATCCGACCAGACGTCCCTGCACCTTAACCTGACCATCATTATAGATTTGCGTCTTGTAGTTCGGATTGGCGGCTTCCAATGCAATCGATGCGCCCTTCCTGCGCAAACGCTTGAGCGTCGCCGTTTCATCATCGACCAGGGCGACGACGATTTCTCCCGATTGCGCTGTATCAGTCTTCTTGATGACGACATAATCGCCGTTGAGAATACCGGCATTGATCATGGAATCGCCTTCGATTTCGAGCACATAATGCTCACCGGCGCCCAGCATCGATTCCGGGATATGCAGACGGTCGCGCTCAGCCCCCATGGCCTCGATCGGCACGCCGGCGGCGATCTTGCCCAACAGGGGCAGTTCGCGGGTATCGTCGTTGACAGCCTTCGGGGACTCGATCGCAGGTTTGCTGCCTTCAACCACCTGCGGCACAAAAGCCTGGCGACCGCGCGGCGGGGCCGAGGCGGTGGCCTGATCCGGCAGCTTGATGACTTCCAGCGCCCGCGCCCGGTGCGCCAGACGGCGAATAAAGCCGCGTTCCTCAAGTGCCGTGATCAACCGGTGAATGCCGGACTTGGACGCCAGATCGAGCGCTTCCTTCATTTCATCGAACGAAGGGGAGACACCGCCTTCCTTGATGCGTTCATGAATGAACATCAGGAGTTCGCGTTGTTTGGTCGTCAGCATGGCAAAACCTCAAGCGTCGCTTGGCCCGCACTGGAATTAGCCGGGAACAAGTCATGAACCTATGCCTGATGTTCTATATGTGTTCTTGTTAATGTCAAGCTAATGACAAGAGATTTTTTGTGGCCGCCGTCACATCGCCTTGTTTCATAAGGCTTTCACCAACCAGCATGGCTGTGGCGCCAGTGCGGGCGAGGCGCCGGACATCAAACGGTGTGAAAATGCCGCTTTCCGCCACCAGGATATGCTCCGGTGTCACCATATGCGCCAACTCCTCGGTTACCGCCAAGTCGACATGAAAATCCCTGAGATTACGGTTGTTTATGCCAATCAGCTTCGATTTTAACCTAAGCGCGCGCCGCATCTCTTCGGCGTCATGCACTTCGACCAGTGCGTCCATACCGTAATGATGCGCCGCATCGATCAGGTCGGCGGCCAAGGCATCGTCGATCATCGCCATGATGACCAGAATCGCATCGGCGCCAAGACTGCGCGATTCGGTTACCTGCCAGGTATCGACCAGGAACTCCTTGCGGATGCACGGCAAGGAGACGGCGGCGCGCGCTGACTGGAAGTGCGATTCGTGTCCCATGAAACTGGGGTTGTCGGTCAGGATCGACAGGCAACTGGCGCCGCCGGCTTCGTAACACTGCGCCAGGAAGTTCGGATCGAAGTCCTCGCGGATCAGCCCCTTGGATGGGCTGGCCTTCTTGATTTCGGCGATCAAGGAGAGGTTTTCAGAGCGTTTGCCGTCTATCAGCGCCCTGGCGAAGCCACGCGTGGGGCCGACCGCCGCGATCCGGGACTCCAGATTATCGAGTGTAGTGTTGACGCGGCGTGTCGCCACATCCTCGCGTTTGTAGGTGGCGATCTTGTCGAGAATATCCAGCATATCGTCTCCTTTCGGTAGCAAAGCGGAGCAACCTAACACGCCGTGCGGTCACGCGGGATCAACAGTTGCGTTATGAGCCTGTTACGCGGCTTTGGTGGTGGCGATCAGTGTATCGAGCGCACGTCTTGCCCGCCCGTCATCGATGACATCGGCCGCCCGTTCGACGCCTTCGCGCAGGGTTTCGACGGCATCTGCCACGAGAAAAGCAGCAGCGGCATTGAGCAGCACGATATCGCGGTAGGCGCCTTTCTTGCCGTCGAGCAGGGCGATCAGTTCCGCGGCGTTATGTTCCGGTGCGCCGCCGGTGATATCGGCCAGGGCGGCGCGCGGCAGGCCCACGGCTTCCGGCGTGATCTTGAACAGGCGCACGAAACCGTCACGCCATTCGGCGACATCGGTTTCGCCCGTCGTCGTCAGTTCATCGAGGCCCGAACCATGAACGGACCAGGCCTTGACCGCGCCCAACTGGCCAAGCGCCTGGGCGATCGGCTCGACAAAGCGCGGCGAAGGGACGCCGACAACCTGGCGTTTGGCGCCAGCCGGATTACTGAGCGGCCCCAACAGGTTGAAAATAGTGCGGAAGCCCAGTTGCTGGCGGATCGGCGATACATGTTTCATCGCGCCATGGTGCGATTGGGCGAACATAAAGCAGATGCCGGCCTCATCCAGCGCCTTGCGCTGTTGTTCGAGCGTGGCGTCGATATTGACGCCGAGCGCCGCCAGCACATCGGCCGTACCGGATTTGGATGTGATGGCGCGGTTGCCATGCTTGGCCACCTTCAGGCCGCCGCCCGCCGCCACGAAACCGACCGCCGTGGAGATATTCAATGTATGCAGGCCATCGCCGCCGGTGCCGCAGACATCGATGACGTCATAGGGATGGTCGAGATGAATGGCGGCCTTGCGCATGGCGCGGGCGCAAGCGGCGATTTCGCCGACCGTTTCGCCACGAATGCGTATGGCGGTAACCGCCGCGGCCACCTGAGCCGGTGTCGGTTCGCCACGCAGACAGGCGGAAAAGAACTGTTCGGCATCGTCTTCGTTAAGGTTTTGGCCTTCGGCGAGCTTTGCCAGCAGGGGTTTGAAGGCGTCAGACATAAAGATTATGGCTTTCGATACCAGCGAGGTTAAGGAAGTTGGCGAGCAGTTGATGGCCGCCTTGTGTGGCGATCGATTCCGGGTGGAACTGGACGCCATGGATCGGTCGGGTTTTGTGTTGCACGCCCATGATTTCACCGTCATCAGTCCAGGCGGTGATTTCCAGATCGGCGGGCAGGGTTTCGCGTTTTATGGCCAGAGAATGATAGCGCGTGGCGGTAAAAGGATTGGGTAGGTCCTTGAAAATACCGGCATTGTTGTGATGTATCTGGCTGGTCTTGCCGTGCATCAGGGTTTTGGCGCGAATGACATCGCCGCCATAGGCCTGGCCGATCGATTGATGGCCGAGACAGACGCCGAGCACCGGCATGTCTTCCGGCGCGGCGCGCAGCAGTGGCAGGCAGATACCGGCCTGATCGGGTGCGCAGGGACCAGGCGACAGCAGGATAGCTTTCGGGTTCAGGGCTAGCGCGTCCTGTACGCTCAGTGCGTCATTACGCCAGACCTGCGTCTCCGCGCCCAATTCCGCGAGGTAATGGACAAGGTTGTAGGTAAAGCTGTCGTAATTATCGATGACCAGGATCATTGGATGCCCTCCGTTGCCGGCTATGTAAGCAAAAGCGCTCGGCTTTCCAAGCGCAAACATCAGAAGACTTTTGTGGCGTGGCAAATATGCCTAGTCTGATCATATGGAAACGATTCGGGATGAGCGTCTCGGCACGGCGCTGGGGTTGTTGCAAAAACCGCGAAACGGCCGGCCGGGCTATGTGCCCCTGCTGGCCGGGTGCGCCCTTATCGGCGCGGCGACCTTTCTTGCCTATGTCGTCACGAAACCAGCGGTGCCGGTTAAGGCCACGCCCGTGAAGGCGGCGGTTGTTCATAAGGCGGATTTCGAGCTATCCGGCAACGTTGCTGCAGAACCGCCGGTCACTGAGGCTATTCTTCTTGGTGCTGAACAGTTACGGTAGATTTGCGTAAATTTTCAGTGCTTTATAGGTCTTTGTTCGAGTCGTCTTATATGACTCCGGAATATCGAGCAGGACTTAGAGTTCGTGTCTGTTCGTGTGGTTCGTGGTTGAAATTACTCGCGCAGGTCTTTCCGTCCTACAAGGAAGCACTCAAACCTGTCTCGATAGCAGGATAGAGTTGACCACGAACCACACGAACAGACACGAACTCTGAGATTGCTGCCCGACCTGTTTTTAAAATACGCGATCGCGCGAGCATTGACAGGACAAATGCTCAATTCTGCTGGTAATTGTAGCGCCAAGCGTCCTGGGCGGCCTTAATAAGCGCACCAGCCTTGTGGCAGGTTTCCTCGTACTCGGTCTGTGACACGCTGTCGGCCACTACACCGGCGCCGGCCTGGACATACATCATGCGGTCCCTGAACAGGGCCGTGCGCAGGACGATGCAGATATCGACGCTGCCACCGCTGGAGATATAACCGACACCACCGCCATAGACGACACCGCGTTTGACCGACTCTAACTCGTCGATGATCTCCATGGCGCGGACCTTGGGCGCGCCGGACAGTGTGCCGGCGGGCAAGGCGGCCAGCAGGGCATCCACGGCGTCGACATCATCCGGCGCATCGCCCTCGACATTGGAGACGATGTGCATGACGTGGCTATAGCGCTCAATGACGAACTTTTCGGTGACGCGCACCGTGGCGGGCTTGGCGATGCGACCGACATCGTTGCGGCCGAGATCGAGCAGCATCAGGTGTTCGGATAATTCCTTGGGATCAGCCAGCAATTCGGCTTCCAGTGCCTTGTCCTGTTCCGGCGTCTTACCGCGTGGACGGGTGCCGGCGATCGGGCGGATGGTCAGCTTTCCATCGCGCACGCGCACCAGGATTTCCGGCGAGGAACCGGCCAACTGGAAGTCACCGAAATTCAGGTAATAGAGATAGGGCGAAGGGTTGTGACGGCGCAGCGAACGGTAGAACGAAAGCGGATCGAGAGGGAAAGGCGCCTCGAAACGATGGCTCGGCACCACCTGGAATATATCTCCGGCGGCAATATATTCCTTTGATTTTTCGACCATGCGGCCATAATCGAGCGCCGAGGTCGGCGACATCAGCGGTTCCTGCTTGTGGTCGATGGCGGCCGGTTGGGCGGCCAATGGTACGCGCAGATCGGCTTCTACGGCATCGAGGCGACCAAGAGCCGCATTATAGGCGTCCTGGGCCTTTTTCTCATCAGGCCATACCGGACTGGCCAGCAGGATTTCATGCGCTACATTATCGAAAACACAGATCACCGACGGGCGCACCAGGCAGGCATCCGGCAGGTTCAGCGGGTCCGGATTGGCGGCACCAAGTGGCTCCATCAGGCGGATCATGTCATAGCCGAAGACGCCGAACAAGCCGGATACCATCGGCGGCAGGCCTTCAGGAATCTCCATACGGTTGGCGGCGACGAGGACGCGCAACGATTCCAGCGTCGCTTTCGTTTCCGGCGTGTAACTCGCCCTGGCGATATCAGCGCCGGTGGCCAGTTCGGCCTTGTCACCGAAACAGCGCCAGACCAGATCGGGCGACAGGGTGATGATTGAATAGCGGCCCGACAGCGCCCCCCCTTCGACGGATTCAAACAGGAAGGAATAGGGGCGGCTGCGCGACAGCTTCAGATAAGCTGAAACGGGCGTTTCAAGATCATCGATCAGCTTGCGGCAAACGATATAAGGTTTGCCGGCCTCATAGACTTTTGTGAAAGCGCCTTCGTTGGCGGCTAGGGTCACGGCCTCTCCGATCACTTCAGTTTCTTTTCGGTTTTGATCGTCTTCGGGTCCGGCGGCGTAACGCCGAGGGCCACGATGGCGGCGTTCGGGAAAGTCTGGGTCTTGACGACCGTGCGGGCCACGCTGCGTGTGGTCAGGGCGATATCGCGCTGAATGCTCTGCGTCATCTGAGGGCGAAGGGCGGTGGCAATCGAATTGGCCTGCTGCGCGTCAGCCTGGTGAATGGCGTCGATATGGCCGATGGCGATATTGACCTGATTCAGCGGCGCGGTGAAATTCTCACCGGCCTGTCCGCCGAAGATACGGCCAAGAACGGGCGCGGGCAGGCGCGATTGCTGGGCTGTGGCGCGATTCAGGCCGGGCAGTTTCTGTACCGGCGCATTGAGGCTGGCGGCGACGGCGGCAAAGGATTCACCCGCCTTCAGGCGCGCCAGGGCCTTGTCAGCGACATCCTGAACGGCGCTGCCGACCTTTTCGGCCATCCAATATTGCGCCAGTTCGCCCTTGATCTGATCGAGCGGCGGTGCGCCGGCGGGTTTTATGGCGTCAAGACGGACGGCGAAATACTGACCTTCGCCCAGTTCCTCGACGTCGGAAGTCGAGCCGGCCGAGGGCAGGTCGTAGATAGCCCGTACCAGCGGTGTGAACTGGGCGTAATTGACCTGCGGATTGTTGGTCTGGCCCTGAGCGGTCATGGGTTCGAGCTTGACGACGGACAGGCCCAGTTCTTTGGCCGTGGCGTCGAAATCCTTGCCGGCGCGGATGGCGTCGGAGAAGGTGTTGGAGTCCTTGTTGACCCGGTTGGCGGCCTGTTCCTTGACGTATTCCTGCGCCAGTTCGGCATGGACGCTTTCATAGGAAGGGGTGGAACCCGTTTTGATATCGCCCATCTTGACAACAGCGTAACCGAGTTCGCTCTGGAACGCGCCGGAAACCTCACCGGTCTTCAACGAGAAAGCGGCGGTGGCGATCTTCTTGTCCGGCACGTCGCTTTGCGGTTTCTGGTCGTAAGTGATGATCTGGCCCTTATGCGCCTTAGTGGCGACTTCCGGCGTCTGGCCGGATTTCAAGGCGGCGGAAATAGCGTTGGCGTCTGACTGCGATTGGGTTGTCACCACCACGAAGGAGCGGGTTTCGGGCGTCGCCAGGGTTTTCAGCCGGGCCTCGTAGAGTTTGCGCACGGCGGCTTCGTCGATGGAGATCGATTTCAGGTAGCTATCCGGCGAAAAACGCACCACTGACGCCTGGCGCAGTTCCGGCATCTGAAGTTGCTGGAGGCGTGAATTGTAGAAGTCGCTCAACTCCTTGTCGGTGGGCGGCGCGGGCATGGTGATGTTCTTTTCGTTGATGACGAAAAGGCTGGCGTCGCGGCTTTGCAGCGTCATGGCGGCCTGGGAGGCGGCGTAGATACGCGGCGCATTGAAGCCGGCGACGGCGGCGGTGATGTATTGCTGACTGGCGATTTCGTCGGCGATGCTGTCTTCCAGTTGCTTTTCGGTCATCTGGTTCTGCGCCAGCCTCTGGCGGTAGATGTCCTTGTCGAAGCGGCCGGTGACACTGTTGAAGAAGGCCGGAATCTTGGCGATTTCGGCAACAATCATCTTGGCCGAAGGCTTCACGCCAAGCGAATCAAGCCAGGCCGCAAACGCCGTCTGGTCGGCCAGTTCGTTGAGCATCTGAATGTGGCCGCCGCTTTCGACAAATGTGTCATTGCTGAGGGTCTGCCCCTGATTCTGCTGCGAATAACTTTGCTTGTAACGGTCGAAATCGTCCTTGAATTCATTGACGCTGACCGCGCGGTCGCCCGCCGTCACCACATTGTCGCCGGCCATCTTGCCGAACAGATCCTGCATGCCGAAAATGGCGAACGAGGCGACGAGGAGCACCATCAAGCCTTTGAAAACCCAGGACTTGGTGAAATCTCGGAAAAGGCTGATCATCGCTGTATTTATCCTGTGGGCGAGGGGGCGGAAAGCGCCGCCGCAATTCGCTGCGCGTCGGTGGGCCGCAATATGTGGCTGTGTCTTAAGGCACGAATAAGGCTGTTACAAAGGGAATTTATTTGTATCAAGGATTTTCTTGCCCGCAACGGCTTGAAGTTTCGCTTGGCTTGCGGCTATCGGGCAGTCTATGTTTTGCAAAGCTTCCGCATACGAATACCGGACAGCCGTTCATCAGAAGCGGCGGCGGTTTCGGGAATGAGGCGGCCCAAAATCAAAGCCAACATAAGACGAGTTAATGCCACATCGACATCTTATCGCGGGCAACTGGAAAATGAACGGGGTGAAGGCCTCGCTCAAGGTTGCCGAAGCGATCGCCGCGCAAAGCCGGAGCCACACGGCGCGCGTGGCCCTGTTTCCGCCCGCCACCCTTTTGCCGCTCATGGCCGATGTTCTGAAAGGAACGGATATCGCGCTGGGCGGGCAGGATTGCCATCATGCCGATTCCGGGGCCTATACCGGGGATATTTCCGCCGCCATGCTGAAGGATGCGGGCGCTTCCATGGTCATTCTCGGCCATTCGGAACGTCGGCACGGCCATCTGGAGCCATGCGCGCTGGTGGCCAGAAAGGTTCAGGCGGCGCTGCGAGCCGGGCTGGAGCCGATCATCTGCATCGGGGAAACGCTCGATCAGCGCCAGGGCGGGCTGACGATTCCCGTTTTGTCGCGCCAGTTGACCGACAGCCTGCCGGAAGATCTTAAAGGACGAGAATTTCAGGTGTCGTATGAGCCGGTCTGGGCCATCGGCACCGGGCTTGCCGCTTCCGATGCGCAGATTCTGGAGGCTTTCGCGCTCATCCGCAAGCATCTCGATCAGCGTTTCGGCGCAGGTGTCGCGCCGCATCTGCTCTATGGCGGGTCGGTCAAGGCGTCGAATGCCGGGCAGTTGCTGGCGCTGGAAGGGGTAGGGGGCGCGCTGGTCGGCGGCGCGTCGCTGACGGCGGAAGACTTCATGCCTATTGTCGCCGCCGCCGATACCGCTCCGGTCTGAGGAAAATATCCGGGAGGCCTTGCAATCATCCGCCTTCGCCATATTTCTGGTGCGTAAACCCTTCTTGCCCTATGGCCATTCGCGCGAAGGAATGCTAAGGGCGTGCAACTTCCTGCTGCGGCCTCCGGCAGCGGGCGCTTATCCGTGATCGAGAACATAAAGACCTGACATGTTATTTGCCATTCTTCTGACTATCCAAATCCTCGTCAGCGTCAGCATGGCGGGCCTGATTCTCATCCAGCGTTCCGAAGGCGGCGCGCTCGGCATGGGCGGCGGCGGTGGCGGCTTCATGTCGGCCCGCGGCGCCGGTAACCTGCTCACACGGGCGACGGCGATCCTGGCCGTTATCTTTTTCGCCAATTCCATCGGCCTGACCATCGTCGGCAACTATTCGCAACGCGTCACATCGGCCGTCGATAAGGTCGATACCAGCGGCCTGACGGTCGATACCTCGTCGCAACCGGCCGCGCCCGCCGCGCAAACCAGCACATCGGCTGCGCCTTCGTTGAGCGACCTGCCTCTGGCAGGGGCCGCACCGGCCTCTTCGGCGGCGACGTCTGCCGCTCCGGCGGCGAACAACACCAAGCCGGCGGCTCTGCCCGCGCCGCTCAAACTGCCCGCCAGCGCCGCGGCTTCGGCCTCCGCTTCGCAAAAGCAGATCGAGCAGGCCAAGGAAAGCATCTGGACGGCTTCTTCCTCGGCGGCGGCCACACCGGCAACGTCTTCCGGCGCCGCGACGTCCTCGGCCTCGCACTAAGTCTTCCGGGGGCGCAAGCCCCGTGAATTTAAAACCTGTTTCTGACCCACGGAGGGCAACTTCCGTGGGTTATCTCTGATTTTATGGTAACTATCTGATATGGCCCGTTTCGTTTTCATCACTGGCGGGGTGGTTTCCTCGCTTGGCAAGGGGCTGGCGTCGGCGGCCCTGGGGGCCTTGCTTCAGGCGCGTGGCTTCAAGGTCCGTCTCCGCAAGCTGGACCCCTATCTGAATGTCGATCCGGGCACCATGTCGCCTTATCAGCACGGCGAGGTTTTCGTCACCGATGACGGTGCCGAAACCGACCTCGATCTCGGCCATTATGAACGCTTTACCGGCGTCAACGCCCGCAAGAGCGACAACATCACCACCGGCCGAATCTATTCCAATATCATCGAGAAGGAGCGCCGTGGCGACTATCTCGGCGCCACCGTGCAGGTGGTGCCGCACGTCACCGACCAGATCAAGCAGTTCGTCGTGTCCGATCAGGGCGACGCCGACTTCATTCTGGTCGAGATCGGCGGCACGGTCGGCGATATCGAGGGACTGCCGTTCTTCGAGGCCATCCGCCAGCTCGGCCAGGAACTGCCGCGCCGTCAGTGCTGCTTCATCCACCTGACCTTGCTGCCGTTCGTCAAGACGGCCGGCGAAATGAAGACCAAGCCGACCCAGCACTCGGTGAAAGAGTTGCGCTCGATCGGCATTCAGCCCGATATTTTGTTATGCCGCTGCGAGCAGGAAATCCCCGCCGAGGAGCGCCGCAAGATCGGACTGTTCTGTAATGTCCGTGAAAGCGCTGTCATTCAGGCAATGGATTCGGAAAACATTTATGCCGTGCCGATCGATTACCACACCCAGGGCCTTGATACAGAGGTGCTGAACGTCTTTGGCATCGAGGACGCCGCTGCCCCCGATCTTTCCATGTGGAAAGATATCACCCAGCGTTATTCATATCCCGACGGGGAGGTGGCTATCGCCGTTGTCGGCAAATATACGGTGCTGAAGGATGCCTACAAGTCGCTGATCGAAGCGCTGTATCATGGTGGCATGGCCAATAATGTGCGGGTCAGGATCGATTGGGTGGAAGCGGAAACCTTCGAGGGCGCGCCGGAAGCGGTGATCGAGCGTCTGGAGAATGTCCATGCCATCCTGGTGCCCGGCGGCTTTGGTGAACGCGGTGCGCTTGGCAAGATCGAGGCGGCGCGGTTCGCCCGTGAAAACAATGTACCCTATTTCGGCATCTGTTTCGGGATGCAGATGGCGGTGCTGGAAACGGCGCGTCACCTGGCCGGAATCAAGGAAGCGTCATCAACCGAGTTTGGCCAGACCAATGAGCCGGTCGTCGGGCTGATGACCGAATGGCTGAACGGCAACGAACTGACCCAGCGCGCGGCGGGCGGCAATCTGGGCGGCACCATGCGTCTGGGAGCATTCGAGGCCAAGCTTAAAGAAGGCTCGCAAGTGGCTGAAATCTATGGCGGAGTCGATGTGTCCGAGCGCCATCGCCACCGCTATGAAGTCAACCGCGACTATATCGAACGGCTGGAAACTTGCGGATTGCAATTTTCCGGTATGTCGCCCGATGGCCTGTTGCCGGAAATTGTCGAGCGTCCGGATCATCCGTGGTTTATCGGCGTACAGTATCATCCCGAACTGAAATCGCGCCCGTTTGCGCCGCATCCGCTGTTTTCGAGCTTTATCGCCGCTGCCAAGGTGCGCTCGCGTCTCGTTTAAGTTTTTTGAACCACGAACCACACGAACAGACACGAACGAGAAGGGCTGATACCGAAGGACAATGCGTCCACAGTCAAGGCAGGTTGAGGCCACAGAAGGAAATGTTCGTGTGGTTCGTGGTTAAACCCTCACCTCAAAAGGAAACGCCCATGCCCCGTCAATTGATCTCTTCCGGTTCGCCTTTCGAGCCTGAAATCGGTTTTTCCCGTGCTATCCGTTCGGGCAACCGTATCGAGGTTTCCGGCACTGCGCCGATCCGTGACGGTCAGGTCGCCGGGACGGATGCCTATGAGCAGACGAAAGCGGCGCTGGAAATCATTCTCAAGGCGGTGGAAGAGGCCGGCGGCAAGGCTTCCGATATTATCCGTACCCGCATCTTCCTGACCGATATGTCGCTCTGGAAGGACGCCGCCCGCGCTCATGGCGAAATCTTCAGTGATATCCGTCCGGCATCGAGCTTTATCGGCACCAGCGCCCTGATCAATCCGGAATGGCTGGTCGAGATCGAAGCGTCGGCCCAGATCGAAGAGTGACCTGACATATCTGCCGTTTGCCGCTATATTGTCGGCAAGGGGAGGGCATCATGACGCTGAAGGATGAATTGGGACTGTTGCCGCGCTTTCTCTATGTCGTGGTCGGGATCACCCTGGGCGCGGCGGCGATCAGCAGCGACTACAGTGACTGGGCGCTGATCGAGGCGCACAGGTTGCCGCCCTTTGGTTTTATCCTGATCAATCTTATCGCCCTGCCATTGGCGGCCGGCATTATCCTGTGGGCCTGTATCGGTCGTCACCGCGAATGGCGAATTACCGAAGAAGGGATTCGTATCCGGTCGCTGAGCCTGACCTCGTGGCGAAAAACGTACCATGTAAAAGCCGGGGATATCCGCGAACTGATATCCGAAAGCTATGAGGATGAACGCATCGGCAGCCGTATCCGGCATGGCTGGATTGTAACGCTTGCCGATGGCCGGCGGCTGGTTTCGCCGAAATCCTTTGACAAGGCCAGGCTCGACCTGGCTCGGTTGCAAATTGAAAGTCAGATGCGCAAGGTCAAGCCTGAGATCGATCCGCTGGCGGAGGCCAGCCGCGCCAACGGGCTTTCCGGGTAAAAATCGCTGCTTTCAGGCGATTATCCCTTGATCCCATACCGAACATGAGGCATAAGGCGCGCCTTCTGACTCACCTGAAGGTGCGTCGTAACCTTATTTAGTGCCTGATTGCTTGTGCGGTCCAGGCCTTGATCCTTAAGAGAGATACGGAAATGGCCGTCCCCAAGCGTAAAACCTCGCCCTCGCGTCGCAATATGCGTCGTTCGCATGACGCGCTGGGTCCCAATGCCTATACCGAAGACAAGGACACCGGCGAGCTGCGCCGTCCGCACCATGTCGATCTGAAGACCGGCATGTACAAAGGCCGTCAGGTTATTACGCCGAAGAAGGACTAAACCCAAGGGTTTGGCTTCAGCCGTCAGTTAAAAGACGGCGGCAAAATAAAAAGCAGAAATTTAGACGCGGCACCGGAAACGGGCCGCGTTTTTTATTTCGGCGGACTGAGTTCGATCCACACCGGCGCGTGATCGCTGGCTTTTTCCCAGCCACGCACGAAGCTGTCCACCTCGGCTTTGACAAGACGCGGGGCGAGGGCAGGGCTGAGCAGCAGATGATCGATACGCAGGCCGGCGTCGCGGGCGAAGGCATTGCGGAAATAGTCCCAGAAAGTGAAGATGCGCTCGCCGGGATGCATCTGACGCAGGGCATCGGTCCAGCCTTGCGCCACCAAAGCATGGAAAGCCTGGCGGACTTCCGGTTTGAACAGGGCGTCGTTCTGCCAGCGCTCCGGCTTGTAAACGTCCATATCGGTCGGCATGACATTGTAATCGCCGGCCAGCACGACCGGCGCACCGCTTTCAAGCAGCCCTTTGGCATGTTGCGCCAGGCGTCCGAACCAGCGCAGTTTGTAAGGGAATTTCGGCGTATCGACCGGATTGCCATTGGGCAGATATAGGCAGCCGACCAGAACACCATCGACGGCGGCCTCTATGTAGCGGCTGTGGGTATCGTCCGGATCGCCGGGTAGACCGCGTTGTGTTTCGACCGGCTCCATGCCGCGCGCCAGGATCGCCACGCCGTTCCAGCTTTTCTGGCCGTGCCAGATAGCGCCGTAGCCTGCGTCTTCCAAAGCCTTTGCCGGGAAACGCTCATCAGGTGCTTTCAACTCCTGCAGGCAGACGACATCCGGCCGGCGCTCATCGAGCCATTGCAGGAGGACAGGCAATCGGCCATTGATGCCGTTGACATTGAAGGTAGCGATCTTCACGGTTCAGACACCGGTCGATATCGCCGCCGAAGCGTCCGGCACCTTCTCCAGTTCGGCGCGCGGCACGTTTTCGACCGGAAAGCGATCGTCGTCCCACACGACAGGCACCGTGCCAGGCGCCGGGGGGCGTGGCGGCATTCAGATCGGCAATATCACGGCTTTCCACCCTGACCGTGCCCAGGCCCTTGATCTCGTGGCTGATCCGGTCCCCGTCCTTTAAAGTGTCTGTATCGGCCATGGCGTTCTCCTCGAATGCCGGCAGTTTTCGTCAAACCGTATAAGGGGTCAATGTGGCTGAGGTGTTGCCGGATGCGTCATAAAATGAACACGCATCGTCGTCTTATTGCGATATGCGGTCCGTCCGCGATTCCGATCTTCAAGATGAGGCGATACCTATGCTCCTGACTTTATTCGCGGCGGCGGCTGTTTCTTCCGCAAGCGCCTATGTCGGGCCGCTCGCGCCGGCGGGCAAGGGCATGGCACAATGCTATGTCCCCGATGCGGCGGCGAAGACCTGCTCCTCGATGGCGACCTATCACCTCAATGCCGGTGGGAGTTTCACCAACAAGGCAACGGTTCTGATTTCCAAAAGCCCGCCGGCCATCCTGGAAATGAATACCAATGTGCAGGTGAAAAATGGTGCGGTGTGTGGCACGATCCGCGAGGAAAATATCACCGGCGCACGCCTGACGGTCAATGGCGCCGATGTGCCGGCGGATCAGGCCGGGCCGGTATTGGCGCAGATCGCTTCCGGCATGGCATCGGTCGTCGACCACGAAATATGCACGGCCTATGTGCAATCCGGCGGGAAGATGGTGGCCAAGGCCACGCTCGACGGCGTTCCCAAGCCTGATCAGGATCAGGTCATGCTGTGGGTGTCTTCGGCGGAGGGATACAAGGTCGCGCCCTAAGATTTCCCCGATGGCGCATGAGTGGCGCTTGTCATTGGAGGCGCACCTTGCTAATGCAGCCGTGCTTCCAGACCGTTTCACATAGCAGGATTCCCCATGCCCGAAATTATCGATGTCGTCGCCCGCGAAATCCTCGACTCCCGTGGTAACCCCACGGTCGAAGTCGATGTCACCCTCGATGACGGATCGTTCGGCCGCGCTGCCGTGCCTTCCGGCGCCTCGACCGGTGCGCACGAAGCCACCGAACTACGCGATGGCGACGCCAAACGCTATGGCGGCAAGGGGGTGCGCAAAGCGGTCGATGCCGTCAACGGCGAAATCTTCGAGGCCATCGCCGGCTTCGAGGCGCTCGATCAGCGCCGTCTCGACCAGGCCCTGATCAATCTCGACGGCACGCCGAACAAGTCTCGCCTCGGCGCCAATGCCATTCTTGGCGTGTCCCTGGCCGTGGCCCGCGCCGCCGCGCAATCCTCCGGTCTGCCGCTTTATAAATATGTCGGTGGCCTGGCCGCCCGTGTACTGCCCGTGCCGCTGATGAACATCATCAATGGCGGCGCGCATGCTGATAACCCCATCGACATCCAGGAATTCATGATCGTGCCGGCCGGCGCCGAATCGTTCTCGGAAGCCCTGCGTATGGGGGCTGAAATCTTCCATTCGCTGAAGAAGGGCCTGAAGGCTGCCGGTCACAATACGAATGTCGGCGACGAGGGCGGTTTCGCTCCGAATCTGGCTTCGGCCGAGGAAGCCCTGTCCTTCATCATGAAGGCGGGTGAGCAGGCCGGTTACAAGGCGGGTTCGGACTTCTGGCTGGCGCTGGACGTGGCCTCGACCGAGTTCTTCAAGGACGGTAAGTATCATCTGGAAGGTGAGGGCAAGACCCTGACGCCGGTCGAGATGGTGGATTACCTCGAAAACCTGGCCAATAAGTTCCCGATCTGCTCGATCGAGGACGGCATGTCGGAAGATGATTACGAAGGCTGGAAGGAACTGACCGAACGCCTGGGCGATCGCCTGCAACTGGTCGGTGACGATTTGTTCGTCACCAATCCGGATCGTCTGGAAACCGGCATTGTCGAAGGCATGGCCAATTCGATTCTTGTCAAGGTCAACCAGATCGGCACCTTGTCGGAAACAATGGATGCCGTGGATATGGCCCACCGCGCCGGCTACACCTCCGTCATGTCGCACCGTTCGGGCGAAACCGAGGATTCGACCATCGCCGACCTGGCCGTGGCTATGAACTGTGGTCAGATCAAGACCGGCTCGCTGGCGCGTTCGGACCGGACTGCCAAATATAACCAGCTTTTGCGCATTGAATCGCAACTGGATGACGAGGCGGTTTACGCCGGTGTGGGTGTTATTCGCTGTTAAGCAAATGAGGGGGCAGTGATCGCAAGAGCCAGGCCTCACAGACTTTACCTCTTTCAAAAAGAAAAACCCGGTCCGAAAAGGCCGGGTTTTTCTTTTTGAAAGAGAGAAGAGTTTGGACTGCAAACTTCGGGTACGCCGCGTCAAACCCGTAATCCGACAGTGCGAAACTTAGCCTTCATTAACCCTTTTTCGTATATCATTTTGCCCTGAACGAAGGGCGTCCGGCGGCGTTGTTCGCCATCCATGCTCACTTTTTGACAATAAAGATAAAAACGCCGTGATTATTCAGCGTCTTCAAAAGACATCAGCGATAAATTCTTCCATGCGGGCAGACATGTTCGGTAACACTATGTTAACGGCGAAGGCTCAGAAATGGCCTTCAAGTGTTACCGCCGTCCAGAAGGGGCTTTAGTAGTGTTCTTTCGTCTGAGGCCATATTTGCCCACTGTTATTATCGCGCTTGTTCTGACCTATGTATGTGTTCAGTATCTGACAGGCGATAAAGGTTTCTTTTCCCAGGAAACACGTAATCGGGAGATGGTTGTTAAGGCGCAGCAGCTCGCGCAACTTAAAACCGAGCGTGCTGATCTGGAATCCCGCGCCAGATACTTGCGGACGGATAATCTTTCCACGGATTTGCTTGAGGAGCGCGCCCGCGTATTGCTGGGGCTTTCCGAGCCGAAGGCCTATGTTATTCGCGGGCCTGTCGCTCAAAACACCAATTCCTGACCCAATCTTTAGCCCTTTACGCGAAGGCGGGCTTCTCATAAAGGAGGGTTGCCTTTGATTTGCTCTGCGAGGCTTAAGGCCGTGCGGGCGCAAAGGGCTGCTATGTTTCAAGGCCGGATTTAAAGCGGCCGTAGTTTTTGTTATGGGAGATGTCCATGGCGCGTGCCGCCCAGAAAGACAGCAAGACCGATAGTGGCAAGAAGCTGAGCAATGTCTCCAAAGACGACCTGCTGAAATATTACCGCCAGATGGTGCTGATCCGCCGCTTTGAAGAGCGCGCCGGCCAGCTTTACGGCATGGGCCTGATCGGTGGTTTCTGCCATCTCTATATCGGCCAGGAAGCTGTCGCCGTCGGCATGGAAGCCGCCTCGCATGATGGCGATCAGGTCATTACCGGTTACCGCGATCACGGCCATATGCTGGCCGCCGGCATGGATCCCAAGGCCGTTATGGCCGAACTGACCGGGCGTATCGGCGGTTCGTCGAAAGGCAAGGGCGGCTCGATGCACATGTTCGACATCGAAACCGGCTTTTTTGGCGGCCACGGCATCGTTGGGGCGCAGGTGAGCCTCGGCACTGGCCTGGCCTTCGCCGACTTCTACAAACAGAACGGCAATGTCTCCTTCACCTATTTCGGTGACGGCGCGGCCAACCAGGGCCAGGTTTACGAGAGCTTCAACATGGCCCAGTTGTGGAAGCTGCCGGTCGTGTATGTGATTGAGAACAACGAATACGCGATGGGGACGTCGCTGGCGCGCGCTTCGGCCACCACGGAACTCTATCAGCGCGGCGCTTCGTTCGGTATTCCGGGCGAGCAAGTGGACGGCATGGATGTCTTCGCGGTCAAGGATGCCGCCGAGCGCGCCGCCGAACATGCCCGTTCCGGTAAGGGGCCGTATATCCTGGAAATGAAGACCTATCGGTATCGCGGCCACTCGATGTCCGATCCGGCCAAGTACCGTTCCAAGGAAGAAGTGGACGACGTCAAGAAGACCCGCGATCCGATCGACCACATCAAGACCATGCTGGAACAAGCCGGCATCGCCGAAGACGAGATCAAGACGATCGACAACGAGATCAAGGCCATCGTGCTGGAAGCGGTAGACTTCGCCCAGACCAGCCCTGAACCCGATCCGTCCGAACTGTATACCGACGTCTATTTGGAAGCCTGATTCATGACAGATATTCTTATGCCCGCGCTTTCCCCCACGATGGAGGAGGGCACTCTCGCCAAATGGCTCGTCAAGGTTGGCGATACTGTTTCCGCCGGTGATGTGATCGCCGAAATCGAAACCGACAAGGCGACGATGGAAGTCGAAGCCGTCGATGAAGGCAAGATCGAGGCCCTGCTGGTCGAAGCCGGCACCGAAGGCGTCAAGGTCAATACGCCCATCGCCCGACTGGAAGGCGGCGCATCCGCTCCGGCCCCTGCGCCCGTGCAGCAGGCCGAAGGCGGCGAAAAGAAGGCGGTCGAAGCCAGTTCCGCCGCCGACAAGCCGAAGGCCGACCTCCGCGATCCCGAATTCCCCGAAGGCACGCCGATGGTCAAGATCACCGTCCGCGACGCCCTGCGCGACGCCATCGCCGAGGAAATGCGCCGCGACGACAAGGTTTTCCTGATGGGCGAGGAAGTGGCTCAGTATCAGGGCGCCTACAAGGTGTCGCGCAACCTGCTGGAAGAATTCGGCGATCGCCGCGTCATCGATACACCGATTACCGAAATGGGCTTCGCCGGCGTCGGTTCGGGCGCAGCCATGGCGGGCCTCAAGCCCATCATCGAGTTCATGACGTTTAACTTCGCCATGCAGGCCATTGATCACATTATCAATTCCTCGGCAAAGACCCTCTATATGTCCGGCGGTCAGATCAAGTCATCGATCGTCTTCCGCGGTCCGAACGGCGCCGCCTCGCGCGTCGCCGCCCAGCACAGCCAGGATTATTCGGCCTGGTACGCCCAGGTGCCCGGCCTCAAGGTCATCGCGCCCTATGACGCCGCCGATGCCAAGGGGCTGCTCAAGGCCGCCATCCGCGATCCGAACCCCGTCGTCTTCCTCGAACACGAGATGATGTACGGTAATGAATTCGACATCCCTGATGTGGAGGATTTCGTTTTGCCGATCGGCAAGGCCAAGATCCAGAAAGAAGGCAAGGACGTCACCATCGTCGCGCATTCGCGCATGGTCGGTTTTGCTCTCAAGGCCGCCGAGCAACTGGCCGCCGAGGGGATCGATGCCGAAGTCGTCAACCTGCGCACCCTGCGTCCACTGGATACGGATACCGTCATCGCTTCGGTGAAGAAAACCAACCGTCTGGTGACAGTGGAAGAGGGATGGGGGCCTTGCGGCATTGGCGCCGAAGTCGCCGCCCGCGTCACCGCCGAGGCCTTCGACGATCTCGATGCCCCGCCGGCCCGTGTCCACCAGGAAGACGTGCCGATGCCGTATGCCGCCAATCTTGAAGCCCTGACCGTGCCCAGCGTTGAGAAGATCATCGCGGCCGTCAAGCAAGTCTCGTATAAGTAAGGGAGTCCAGCATGACTGATATTCTGATGCCGGCCCTTTCGCCGACGATGGAAGAGGGCATTCTCGCCAAGTGGCATGTCAAGGTGGGCGATACCGTTTCCGCCGGTGACGTAATCGCGGAAATTGAAACCGACAAGGCGACGATGGAAGTCGAAGCCGTCGATGAAGGCACGGTCGAGGCCATTCTCGTCGAGGCCGGCACCGAAGGCGTCAAGGTCAATACGCCGATCGCCCGCCTGTCGGGTGACGCCGCCGCGCCGGCGCCTAAGGCCGCGCCTGCCGCCGCCGAAGCGCCCAAAGCGGAAGCCCCCAAGGCCGCTGCCGCGCCTGCGCCTGTAGCCGCCGCGCCAGCTCCGGCCGCTGCATCTTCCGGTGCTCGCGTTGCCGCGTCACCGCTGGCCCGCCGCCTGGCCGAGATCAATAAGCTCGATCTGAAAGCTATCACGGGCACAGGTCCGCATGGCCGGGTGATCAAGCGCGATATCGAGGCCGCCCTCGCTTCCGGCACCGGTAAGGCCACGCCGGCGGGTGCATCCACAGCCGCCGAACCGCGCAAGGTACAATCGCTGGAACAACTGGGTATCCCGGCCGGTTCCTACGACCTCGTGCCGCTCGACAATATGCGCAAGGTCATTGCCCGCCGCCTGACCGAAAGCTTCCGCGATATTCCGCATTTCCCGCTGACCGTTGATATCGAACTCGACAACCTGCTGGCGGCGCGCACCAAGATCAATACGGCGCTGGAAGCCCAGGGCATCAAGGTTTCGGTCAATGATATCGTCATCAAGGCCGTGGCGCTGGCGCTCAAGCAGGTGCCGGAAGCCAATGCCTCTTTCACTTCGGACGGCATTGCCCTGCATCACAACGCCGATGTCGCCATGGCCGTGGCCATCGATGGCGGCCTGATCACCCCGATCATCCGCAAGGCTGAAACCAAGTCCCTGGCACAGATCGCCAAGGAAACCAAGGATCTGGCCACGCGCGCCCGCGAACGCAAACTGAAGCCGGAAGAGTTCCAGGGCGGCACCTTCTCGGTGTCCAACCTCGGCATGTTCGGTATCAAGCAATTCGCCTCGATCATCAATGAGCCACAGGGCTGCATTCTGTCGGTCGGTGCTGGTGAACAGCGTCCGGTTGTGAAGAACGGAGCATTGGCGGTAGCCACGGTCATGACCGTGACCCTGACCTGCGATCACCGCGTCGTCGATGGTTCCATTGGCGCGAAATATATCAACGCGCTGAAAAACCTGCTCGAAGATCCTATCAAGATGCTGGCGTAAGGGACTGATTTACATGACTTATGATCTCGTTGTTATCGGTTCCGGCCCCGGCGGTTACGAAGGCGCCATCCGCGCCAGCCAAAACGGCCTGAAGGTTGCCATCATCGAACGCGAACTGCTGGGCGGAATCTGCCTGAACTGGGGCTGTATCCCCACCAAGGCGCTGCTGAAATCGGCTGAAGTGTTCGACAAAATCAATCATCTCGGTGATTACGGTCTGACCGGCGAAAAGCCCGGCTTCGATTTTGAGAAGGTGGTGGCGCGTTCGCGCGCTGTTGCCAAGCAGCTTAACAGCGGCGTCGGCTACCTGATGAAGAAGAACAAGATCGACGTGATCGAAGGCTTCGCCACGCTGTCTCCGGGCAAGGACGCGCCCAAGGTCACCGTCAAGCTTAATAAGGGCGGTGAACAGGTCGTCGAAGCGAAAAACGTCATGCTGGCCGTTGGCGCGCGTGCGCGTGAAATCCCCGCCATCGGCGCGGTGTCTGACGGCGATCGTATCTGGACTTACCGCAACGCTCTGACGCCCAAAAAGATGCCAAAATCGCTGGTTGTCATCGGTTCCGGCGCCATCGGTATCGAATTCGCCAGCTTCTACCGTTCGCTCGGTGCGGATGTGACCGTGGTGGAAGCGCTTGACCGCATCCTGCCGGTCGAGGACAAGGAAGTCTCCGCCGAGGCCCAGAAAGCCTTTGAAAAGCGCGGCTTCAAGTTCCGCATCGGTGCCAAGGTGACCAAGGTCGAGAAGGCCGGCGCCGGTGTGAAGGTGTCGGTCGAAGTCGGCGGCAAGTCGGAAGTGCTTGAAGCCGAAGGCTGCATCGTTGCCGTCGGAATTGTGGCCAATACCGAAAACCTCGGCCTGGAAAAGCTGGGCGTCGAGATGGACCGTGGTCACATCAAGAATGACAGTCACGGCAAGACCAACGTCAAGGGCCTCTACGCCATCGGCGACTGCGCTGGGCCGCCCTGGTTGGCTCACAAGGCCTCACACGAGGCTGTTCATGCCGCCGATTATATGGCCGGCAAGAAGCTCTCGAACCTCAATCCGCCAATCCCCGGCTGTACTTACGCCACACCGGAAGTCGCGTCTGTCGGGATCACGGAGCAGGGCGCGAAAGAGAAGGGCCTGGATGTCAAGATCGGCCGCTTCCCGTTCAAGGCCAACGGCAAGGCGATCGCCGCCGGCGAACCGGGCGGTTTCGTCAAGGTGATCTTCGACAAGAAGACGGGCGCGCTTCTCGGTGCGCACCTGATCGGCGCCAATGTCACCGAAATGGTGCAGGGCTTCTGCCTGGCCATCACCATGGAAGCGACCGAAGAAGACCTGCAAGGAACGGTTTTCCCGCACCCCACCATGTCGGAAGCCATTCTGGAGGCGTCGCTCGATGCCGATGGCCGGATGATAAATCTCTGAGGATTTACTCCGAAAGTATTGAATTAAAAGCCGTTCCGGTTTTCCGGGACGGCTTTTTCATGTGCGCCAGAACACGATTGCGTATCCGCATGAAGCTACGTTCGACCGTGAGATACAGGACGGCGGCAACGGCGATGCTGGTAATATAGTAGATGGCGATCTGGCTCCAGCCAGTCATCCAGGCTTTCGGCAGAAATTGATCGTCGAGGTGAATAACGATTTTGTGGGAGAGGTAAAGGCTATAGGAAATGGCGGCGATATAGCCAAGGCCGCTCCAGCGCGCCGGTTGCATGTAATGCTCGGTTTCCAGCAAGGTGGCGAGCAGGGCGGCGATACCGAGGCTGAACAAGGGATAGAAAATAATGCTGCCGGTTTCGCCGAGCATCACGCCATTGATCTGGTTCATGTAACCGGTAAGCCCCAGGCACAAAACCGCCAGTGGCAGGGTGAGCAAAGGTCTGGCGAACCGCGTCCATGCGACGGGGTAGAACAAACGCAAGGCGGCCATGCTGACACCGATCAGTAGGCCATCCAGCCGGTTGTAACTGGGATAGTAAAGCCATGTGAAGAAAGCGACACCATCCCCGCCAGTGGCGTGCCATACCGACCAGATATGGTGCCGCATGACCATGCCGCCCACGAGCACGGCGGTGGCCAGGGAGACGGCGGGCCAGGGTATCCGGAAGCGCCGCAGGATCACGACGAGGGCAGGCAGGATCAGGTAGAAGTGCTCTTCGACGCACAACGACCAGGCATGGGTAAAGGTGCCAAAGGTTTTAGCGTTCAATCCGAAGTTGAGGGTAAAGGTCAGGTAGCGCCACAGCGGCGACAGGCTCTCGCGCTCCTGCAAAACGGGGAACAGGACGTAAAGCGCCAGTATCAGCCAGAAGACCGGCAGGATACGAAAGGCGCGCTTGAGATAGAAAACGCGCAGGTCCGGCATCTGTCCGGCCTGAACGGGCTTCAGCAATTCGGTGCCAATCAGGTATCCGCTGAGCACAAAGAAGATATCAACACCCAGCCAGCCGAAATCCTTGATGTGCTGGAACAGCGGGGGATATTCCGCCCAGGGCATATGCCAGCTCATAACCAGCAATATGGCTATTCCACGCAGGATATCCGGCCCGATGGCCCGTTTGTCGCTCATCGACTCATCCTTTCAATACCTGGAGGCTATCATCTGGCAGGGGGATTAAAAAACCACACCCAGGCAAGGCTAAGACAGGAGCGTGCGCTCGTTTATTTTTATCGCATAATAAATATTATGGGAAATTTACTTGTATGGAGCACTCTCAAATCCCTTATTTCATTCTTATACGCCTTACCGGTCTTTGGCACATATCCTTTATCGCAAAGCCAATAGCCTGAGCGTCTACGGGTTTGCGTTGGTGAGGAGTTTTCACATGGCCACCACAACTATCGTCCATTTTGAACCGACATTTGAACCGACAATCGACAATTTCGGTCAACTGACGCTTCGGGCGCATCGTGGCATTCAGGCGCTGCCGGTCAACTTCCTGCTGGTGCTGGCTTTCCTTGCCACCTTTATACTGGCGATGACCGGCCTGGCGTTTGCCGATAAGGCAGTTTTTGAGCATAATCATAGCAGTATGACCTATTACGGTGGCGTCACACTGGATTACGACTGATCATGGAATCGGATATTAAAGTGAAACCTTAACTTCCATCTGGTCGTAGGCCGGTTCTACGCCCGGCGGCAGAATGGCCTTCAGCGCCTCATAATCCATATCCTGATGCAGATTTGTGAGAATGGCTCGCTCAGGTTTGACGCGCGCGATCCAGCCCAGCGTCTTTTCCAGATGGGAATGCGTCGGGTGTGGCTTGTAACGCAAGGCATCGACAATCCAGAGTTTCAGGCCCTGCAAAACGCCGAAACTCTCCTCCGGTAAATCCGATATATCGCTGGAATAGGCAATATCACCGATCCGATAGCCAACAGATCGGATCGGCCCATGAGATTGCTCAAACGTCATAACCGGCATATCGCCGCCCTCGCCTGAGATTGACCAGGGTACTGCATGCGGGGGAATAAGATGAGGTTCGCAGACCGGCGGATAACCCAGGTTACCCTTGAAAACATAACCAAAACGCCCGGTCAGGGTGGCATAGGTGGCTTCATCCATATAGCCGTCGATCGGTCGTCCACGGGCAAAGGTGAAGGCGCGCATATCATCCAGGCCATGAGTCTGGTCAGCATGGTCATGCGTCCACAGAATAGCATCGATATGTGGCATGGCGGCGCGGATCATCTGTTCGCGGAAATCCGGCGCGGTATCGATGACCACCGATGTCAGGCCGCGGCCATCTGAAAGTCCAAACCAGGCCGAACAGCGCGAACGCCGGTTTCTGGGGTTTTCCGGATCGCAGGCGCCCCAATAGCCGTCCACACGTGGCACGCCTGTCGAGCAGCCCGACCCCAGAATCCTGACTGTCAGAGTCCTGATCATGTGCGCGGTATCCGGTCGAACAAGCTGAAGAAGGCATCATGGGTACGCGCCCTCACCTCGTCGAGGCTCCAGCCACGGATTTCGCCTAGCTTATCGTAAACGTGTGTCACGAAGGCGGGTTCATTGCGCCGTCCGCGCATGGGAATGGGCGCCAGATAAGGGCAATCAGTCTCGATGATAATCCTGTCGGCCGGCATGTCCTTTATGATATCGCGAACCTCCTGTGCCTGACGGAAAGTAGCGATGCCGGAGACGGAAAACCATGCACCCATTTCCGCGCAAATCCGGGCCAGTTCGGGGCCGCTGGTGTAGCAATGCAGGAGCAGTTTGAATGGTCCTTCAGCATGGGCCTCGGCCAGGATTTGCCCCATGACGTCATCGGCTTCGCGTGTATGCACCACCAGCGGCAGGCCGCTTTCGCGCGCGGCGGTGATATGGGTTTTGAAAACCTGCGCCTGCACGCCGCGTGGGCTGAAATCATAGTGGAAATCAAGGCCGCATTCGCCGATGCCGACCACTTTCGGGCGTTCGGCCAGATCCAGCAGGGTTTGAACGCTTAATTCCGGGTTTTCACGCGATTCATGCGGGTGGGTGCCTACGGTCGCCCAGATATCGGCATTATCGCCGGCAATCTTATAAACCGCGTCAAAATTGGAGACACGATCGCAGATATTGACCATCAGGCCCACGCCTGCCAAACGCGCACGGTCGATCACTTCGGCCTGATCGTCTGCAAATTGCGGCGCATGCAGATTGACGTGTGAATCAATATATCGATAATCGGTCACGGCTAATATAATACCTTAAGAAACTTTGGCCAATTCATTGTAAACTGACCAAAAATAGTCGCCACGATCCAGGTTGACGGCCTCGACCTCACCGACCGCCATATTCAGCCGCGACCACAGTTGCGAATAATTTTGTCCGCTTTGGGGCGTTTCAGCGCTGAGCGCGCGTTCATGCAGGCGATCGGTCAGGCACATCATGAAGGTGGCGAATTTGCGCGCGCCGTCGTTTTTCGCCGAGGATGATTTGAACATGGCCGCCGCCTGCATCAGTTCTGCGCGCGGCGGCAATGGCTTTTCCAGCAGCCTACCGGCGAAGGCGTCCATTTCCAGCGCCCCCTCCTCCATCAGGCTCAAGGCCCGGCCCGGCGCGCCATGGGCCAGGCGTACCAGCCGCCCCACCGCCTCTTCATCGACATCGGCGCGTTTACGCAGGAAAGTATCTACCGCCTGATCGCTCCACGGAATAAAAGTCAGTCGGCGGCAGCGTGAGCGGATCGTCGGCAGCAAACGGCCCGGCGAATGCGAGATCAGGAAGAGGATTCCCTTATGAGGCGGTTCTTCAAGAATTTTCAATAAGGCATTGGCGGAATTGACATTCAGGTCGTCAACGGAATCGATTATGCAGACGCGATAAGCCGAACGTGACGGCGCTTTCGAGAAGAACTCACCGATTTCACGCACCGCATCGACGCTGATATTCTTCTTCAGCTTGCTTTCGCCCATTTCGCGTTCGAGCACCAGCAGATCGGGGTGCGAACCGGCGGTGATCAGCCTGACATCGGCGTCTTCCGGCGACATGCCGAGCGTGCCGAAGCGCGGATCGCGGTCATGTCCCATCAGAAAGCGGGCACAGCGAAAGGCAAAGCTCGCCTTGCCCAGTCCCTGCGGTCCGCACAGCAGCCAGGCGTGGTGCAGACGGTTTTTCTGATAGGCCGAGGCGAAAGCCTGATCCGGCCCCTCGGCCTGTTCAAAGGCGAAATTTTCGCGCGGATGCGTTAACTCGGCCATCAGGCGCCCCGCAATTCGGGAAAAGCCGTCCGTACCAGCGCCCAGATATCGACCGCGACGGCTTCAATGCCCCGGTCCGCATCAATCACGCGATAGCGCTCCGGCACCTGAGCGGCGCGAGCCAGAAAGCCAGAGCGAAGGCGTTCATGAAAAGCCAGACCTTTAGATTCGAAGCGGTTTTCGACGTCGCCACGGGCCTCCGCGCGCTTGAGTCCGGCTTCAACCGGCATATCCATGATCAGCACCAGATCCGGCTGGGTTGACCCGACTACGGCGGCATCCACCTGTTCGATAAATGCCGGTGCCACGCCGCCGCCACCGCCCTGATAGGCGCGCGACGAATCGGAAAAGCGATCACAGATCACCCAGGCCCCGCGTTGCAGCGCGGGGCGAATAATCTTCTCCAGATGGTCAGCGCGGGCAGCGTACATCATCAGCAATTCGCTGATCGCCGACCAGCGCGTGGCGTCTCCGCGCACCAGCAGGTCGCGTAAAGCCTCTGCGCCCGGAGAACCGCCGGGTTCGCGCGTCTGCACCACTTCCAGGCCCAGAGCACGCAGCTTCGCCACCAGCGCCCTGACCTGGGTGGACTTGCCGGCGCCTTCGCCGCCCTCAAAGGTGATGAAGCGTCCCCCATGAGACAGGGTATGGAGCGAGTTATGTTCGGATGATATGTTCACGCTGCGAGATAGACCGCCTTTTGGCGTAATTCTCAAGCCCCAAAAGTGGTAAAATGCCGTCTAATCGTCATGAACCAGTATGGCGCCGGTAAAGCCTGCGCTGATGGCTTCCTGGCGACGTCTTTCAGCGGCGGCGGCACCCGTGAAGGGGCCGGTATAGACGATATAGAGATTACCGCGCGAATTTATGCGGGCGTCGGCCAGCCGGTCCTGCGCACGCTGGGCGTTATCCTTTTGGGAATAGGCCCCGACCTGAACGATATAGCGCTGATTGTCATCCGGCGTACGCGATGGCGCTGCCGCATAAACCGGCGCCGGCCCCAGCCGCTCCGCCGGACCGAGCCAGGTAATTTTCACGCGGGCCGTGCCGGTGGTATAGACACCCAGCGCCTTGGCCGCACCGCGTGACAGGTCCATGACGCGCCCATCAACGAAGGGGCCGCGGTCATTGACCCGGACACGGATTGTCTTGCCGTTATCGAGATTGGTGACCTGTGCAATGCTTGGCAGCGGAAAGGTCTTATGGGCGGCGGAAACGCCATCCGGTACGAAATATTCGCCGTCCGCCGTGGTGGCGTTAGGCGATTCCGAACCATACCAGGAGGCAATACCGGTTTCCGTGTGGCCGGGATCGGGAATGCGGGGATAATAGGTCTTGCCACGCACGGTATAGGGTTTGAAATTGCCGGAATTATACTGCGGTTCGCGGGCGATCTTCGGGCCTTGCGCGCCTGACAAATCACCACCCGGCCGCGTAGTGGCGCACGCGGCCAATAACAGCATAAATACAAGGGGCAACAGCCTTGCACTTAATGTGCGGAATGAGCTTTCTGGCTCGAACATGGGCCTGATCTGGGCTAGGGAATACGAACTACAGATATCATCATGTACGCAATTTGCGAAATCTTGGTTAAGGCCTATTAGTCATGTTACTTCAAAATGTGAAAAATCGGCCGTAAGGGCTTGGCAGGTGGAATGGCGCACGCTACAAGCGCCCTTCCCTCGTGCGGACAGGTGGCCGAGTGGTTTAAGGCAGCGGTCTTGAAAACCGCCGTAGGTGGAAGCCTACCGTGGGTTCGAATCCCACCTTGTCCGCCATTTCCCCTACAGCCCGCTGCCCCAAGCCCGGATCCTTACCCGGAACAGGTGTTGATAGTATCCAAGACAACAAGGTCTTGGCGCTGCGCGAAGGGCGGTGAGCAGGCATGCAGGGTCGCAGCACCGCAAGTGTGGTATGTAGTACAAATTGACATTCAGATGCGAAGATCGAGGCCGCTCAATCGGTTGAATTGTTCCATAGAGCCAGCCGCTTCCGTTGCTCCAGCGCGCGACTTTAAAGCAGCTGATCGACGTTCGCCAAAGTGGTATTGGTCAGCGGCGGAGACTTAAGCACGTCGCGTGATAGGTCCGGATCCGGGATGCTTGTTTTAATCAACATATCCAGTCTTTCAAACCACTCGCCTTCGTTCGAGGCAAAGAGATTGTACAGCGCCTCGTTGCGTGTCTTGCAACCCCACTCCTTATACTTCGCGCTGCAGTATTTTACTGCGGCAGTCATGATGTGCCAACGAAGCTTGGAATACTTGCCATCAAACCGCTTATTCGAGGTGAGCATCCTCAGGCGGTAGTGGCAGAAGCAGGCGGTGTAGTAGTCGTCTTCCGGTTTTCCTGCACCAAAGACCTCAGACAGTAGCTCTCCAGTCAAGCGATTAGGGTAGCGGCTCGCAAGATCAGGCCGCATCATCACTGTCGCAGCATAGCATCGCGCTGTCTCCCTGACATCAAAAATCCTGACTGGAGCTACATTCTCGGGCCCATACTGACCTTTGCGGCGTTCGAAGTAGAGACGATTGGCTTCGCCTGCGCCGCGAGCATTGAAATACCGCTCCAATTCTCGAAGCGTCGTCATGGTTGAGACGAACTGAGCATCTTCCACCTTAGACTGGCGGTTGGTCGCTCGGACAATATCATCGATCACAGCGGGATCATCAGCCTCGATCAATTTGACCATCAAACTAACCGTGTCATCCGTCTGATCGTCAAGTGCAATAAGAACATTCGATGTTTGACAGCCGTTCACGATCTGGAAGTCCCTAATATAGATTTCCTGACCGGAAGGCCGAACACTCGACGCAACGATGGTCACCCCATTGTTCATAAGACCAAATCGAGCCTTTTTATCAACGTCACCAAGAGTTCCCGCAATTTCTGCGTTCACGTCTACGTCGACGCCGAGGAAGTCACGCACATTCTCTTCGAAGAGCTTTTTCCGTGGCACCCCGTGCTGATCCTTGAGGATTGCTTCGATGAAGCTTCGCGCCCTCACCGTGGCGACATATGCATTGTTGATGTTTGGAGCTGTCGGGAATGGCGCATATCCGACAGTCGCTAGGCTGGCTTCGACTGGGCCGTCGGCCGCGAGCCAATACTCGTGGATCACGTCGCGGTGGGCTTTGACTAGCTTCGTGTCGTTCGAATAACCCAACGCCTTGATCGCGATCAGACCAGCATCGAAGGCCGCGTTAATTTCCGCTGCATCAGTGTCTGGCGCAGCAGTGAAGAAGTAGGTGTGCAAGTCAGGAAGGCCTCCCCTAATGCGGCCGATGTTTTTGAACAGCAGCTGAAACATATTTTTGAAATCGGCCAAAAACTGGCTGTGTGGCTGCTTGGGAGCCTCTGACAGATAGTCGGTGATCGCCGCGACAAACGAGTCGATCTCCTGCTTCGACCAAGTTACGGATCGCTTGGCTTGCGTCAGGACGACCGTGACGTGAAACTCCCGACGGGACGACTTGAAAATTTCTTCAAGTTCCTCAGCGGAGAAAACTGCCCGATCGTCAAGGAAGAGAAGTGCACCGTCGATCCCCGGATCAGCGCCATCGTAGACCAAGTCTGTCGCTTCAATACTGTCGGCGGAATAGCGGGTGAAGGCGCAGTATGCGGTGAAGGCTTCGAAGTTTTTTGCTTCGTCAAAAGGGGGGCCAAAATTTGCGCAGAAAGTGTCGAAATAAGACTTTGTAACCAGATGCATGACCAATCCCGGTAGTGACGAATCTCAGGAATGATATACGAACGTACTGCAGCGTCACAATCCAAAATTTATTGCGGGTACCAGGTTGCAACTTTGCTGGCGCAGTGAGTGGCTGGCACGATGTGCTGCGTCGCAGCGGTTGTCGATGGTATGAGTGGCCGGTATGGACCGGTCATAACGACGCATCTTGCGCAGAACGATGTCAGCTTCGGTGACGTAGCATATGTGACCGGCCATTCGGGCGGTCGCCACCACCTACTTCTCCGAGATTATGCCAGAAGCCGGAGCGTCTCCTTCGCATTCAGAGTGGAAACGCTCTGCCGAGCACCAGCCGTTGGATCTGCGCTTGCCAGATACCCACAGCCGGACACTGCCAGATGTCTTCACTAACCATAAAGTTTATTGCGTTTTTAAAGACGTAGAATCTGTCATCAAGGTTCAATTCGGAGGGCTATAAAGTAAAAGTCGTGCTCATCGCTATCCCGCATATCCCGCCATTTCCTTATTATAGTTTGTATAGTCGTGTATTGTTCGGTTTCGATCGTGGGATTGATCCAATCTCCAAACCCATCGCGTTGATCACACCACCAGCGGTCGCCTCATCGACAGTTTTCTGACCGTATGGGTCTTGGAGATCATTACCAGGCTTTCCGTGGTCAGGAATATCTCCCCTCGCGCGGTTGTTTCCTTCTGAACGCCACGCAAGAGAGCGCCATGCGTCACGCCGGTAGCGATGAAGACGGCATCCGAGCTGACCAGATCGTTGAGCGTATATTTGCGGTCGAAATCCGTCAGGCCGAGCCGTGTGGCGCGTTGCTTTTCATCGGCATTGCGGAAAACCAGACGCCCCTGAAACTGGCCGCCGACGCATTTCAGCGCCGCACATGCCAGCACGCCTTCCGGCGCGCCACCCTGCCCCAGATAGATGTCGATGCCCGTTTCCGGCTGAGCGGTATGGATAACGCCGGCCACGTCGCCATCGGTGATCAGATGGACACGGGCGTCAGCCTTGCGCAGACTCGTGATGATGCCGTCATGACGCGGCCGATCGAGTACACAGGCAACGATTTCTGACACGTCCACGCCCTTAGCTTTTGCCAGTGAACGAACGTTTTCTTCCGGCGTCCAGTCGAGATCGACCACGCCTTCGCCATAGCCCGGCCCGATCGCCAGTTTATCCATATAGGTATCCGGCGCGTGCAGCAGTCCGCCACGCGGCGCGAAAGCGATGACAGCCAACGCATTGGCCATGGCCTTGGCAGCCAGTGTAGTGCCTTCCAGCGGATCAAGCGCGATATCAATGGCAAGCCCTTTTCCTGTACCGACCCTTTCACCGATATAGAGCATGGGGGCTTCATCGCGCTCGCCCTCGCCAATAACAATGTGCCCGTCCATTTCGATGGCGTTGAGCGCCGTGCGCATGGCGTCCACGGCGGCCTGGTCGGCGGCCTTCTCATCGCCGCCGCCAATCTGGGCGTAACAGGCAATGGCGGCTTCTTCGGCCACGCGGACGATATCGAGGCTGAGATCGAAATCGGCGGCATTGCCACGGCGGCTGTCCTTGGTGAAATCAGATGTATCTGGCATTATTTTATCTTTTGGCCTTGAATTTTCGACCACAGCTTGAATGATCCGCTTAGGCGGTTTTCAGCGCGGGCATGATCTGAGCGCGCATCATAAGCGTTCGGTCGGCTATGTACATCAGTTTACAACTGGTGGTGGTGCGGCGCGTTTGCGTAGTTCTGCCGCCAGGGCATCGATTTGCGCCGGCGTGACCTGGGCATCGACCGGCCCGGAAAGTGCCGGATCAATCCGGCCGCGCGCGGCTTCAGCGAAGGTTTCCGGAACCGTATCGTCCCACACCAGGGCGCGGACCTCGGTTCTGAGCTGTTTACGTTTTTCCAGGGTTTCAGTTACCTCCGTCCTGAACTGGTCGGCGGTGGTTATATTAGTGGGGGGGACGGGAAATTCCGACCATTTCGGCATGCTGCCGATATCGGCCGGCGGCGTTGCCGACTCGGCGGCGGTCTGCGCCAGAAGCTGAGTCGGAAACAGGACAAGGGCGAACAAAGCCGCGAACGTGGACAAACGATGCACAAGGATGGGTTTCAAGGGATGCTCTCCACTGTGGCGCCTGTATAACAGCAGATATTTGCGACGCAATTCTGACGGGGCCGTATCCCGGCTTGTTTCTGATTTTCGTGCAAAATACCGGCAGGAGCATGGCCAAGACAAGAGAAATATAAATTTAGTTGTCTTGACGGCGCGCGTGCGGCACGGCCAGTCTATATCCGAAATGCCAGTCCCGGACGTTCCCATGACCAAGCTACCACGTAAGCCCGCAAAGACCGCCTCTTCTGCTACTGCGAAAAAAACGCCTGGCGTGAAAAAAAGCCCAGCCACGAAGAAGGCCGCCACGCCCAAGGTGGAACCGGCCTCGCAAACGCCATCAGAAACGCCTGTCGTTCCCTCATCCTTCGATACGGAAACGCTTCGCAGGATGGAGGAATTGTCGGTCAATATCGCCAAGGCTGCCATGACGGCCCAGAGCGCGCTGGCAAAGACGGTTTTTGCTCAGCCGGATGTGAATGCGGCGCCGGCTGATCCCTTCCAGGTCGGGCCGGCCATGACGGAGATCATGGGATCGCTCGCCCGCAAGCCGGACAAGCTGGTGGAGGCGCAAAGCGAATTATTGACCGGTTATATGGAACTATGGGGCAAGATGACCCGCCGGACGCTGGGCACCGAGGCCGCGCCCGGCGGTAAACCGGCGGACAAGCGATTCGCCGATCCGCACTGGCAGGAAAACGTCATGTTCGACATGATGAAACAGTCCTACCTGTTGTCCTCGAACTGGATCAACAAACTGATCAGCAGCGCCGAAGGCGTCGATCCGATGGTCAAGCGCCGGGCGGAATTTTTCACCAAACTGCTGACGGACGCCATGTCCCCGTCCAATTTCCTGCTGTCCAATCCCGCCGCGCTCAAGGCGCTGGTCGAAACGAGTGGGGAAAGCCTGGTTAAGGGCATGGAGCGCTTCGCCGAGGATCTGGCGCGCGGGGACGGCAAACTGAAGATCAGCCAGGCCGATACGGACAGCTTTGTCGTCGGGCGCAATGTAGCCACAACGCCGGGCAAGGTCATTTATCGCGGGCAATATTTTGAGCTGCTGCAATACAGCCCGACGACTGAACAGGTACGCGAAATTCCCCTGCTGATCTTCCCGCCCTGGATCAACAAGTTTTACATTCTCGACCTTCAGACCAAGAATTCGCTGATCAAGTGGCTGGTCGATCAGGGATTTTCGGTCTTTCTCGTCGCCTGGATCAATCCGGACACCTCGATGAAGGACACGACCTTCGAGGACTATATGTTCGGCGGCGTCTACGAGGCCGTGCAGAAGGTGATCGAGCAGACCGGCGCGCCTTCGGTCAATGCGGTCGGCTACTGCATCGGCGGCACCCTGCTCGGCTGCACTCTGGCGCATATGGCAGCCAAAGGCGACAAGACGATCTCCGCCGCCACTTTCTTCACCGCCCAGCACGATTTTTCCGAGGCGGGTGATCTTTTGCTGTTTACAAGTGAATCCTGGCTGAAGGAACTGGAACGCCAGATGGACGCTGCCGGCGGGGTGCTGCCCGGCTCGGCCATGGCCGATACTTTCAACTCCCTGCGCGCCAATGACCTGATCTGGTCGTTTTTCGTCAACAACTACCTGCTCGGCAAGGAACTGACGCCGTTCGATCTATTGTGCTGGAACGCTGACCAGACACGGATGCCCAAGGCACTGCATATGTTCTATCTGCGCAAATTCTATGGCGAAAATGCCCTTACCAACCGCAAGCTGGTGCTGGCCGGCGTCGATATCGATCTGAAAAAGGTGACCATCCCGATTTATGAACAGGCCGGCCGCGAAGACCATATCGCCCCGCCGGGATCGGTCTACAAGGGATCGAAACTGTTCGGCGGACCTGTCACCTTCATGCTGGCGGGGTCCGGTCATATCGCCGGCGTGGTCAATCATCCCGATGCGAAGAAATACATGCACTGGCTGAATAACGCCCATCCTGATACATTGGAAGACTGGATAGATGGTGCCGTCGAGCACGCCGGCTCATGGTGGCCGCACTGGGCGGGCTGGCTGAATGAGCGCTCCGGCCAGATGGTGACGGCCAAGGATTCTGGGCGCGATCCAGCCAAAGGCAAGCTGAAACCATTAATGGACGCGCCGGGATCTTACGTCATGGTTAAGTCGTGAGAATTCGCTTGCGGGGCTAAACGGCATTGTGCCTTTCGCGGCGGATATCCGACGGTTGTGATGATTGGGAATCCATCAACGTAAAATCAATATTGATTTATACAAGCGGAACACTGTTTTTCAAATAAATTCAGGGCTTGAAGTCAGGTATCGATCATTTCCGGTAATATTGGAGATTGAACCGAATTTAATTATCAATATTGATTTAAAGGCAAAATCCAGCCGCTTAAGGAAAAATCGCTCACCTGACGCGCGAGCGGCTGGAAAACGCGTATCCGGCGAATAATCAGGTCCGCAGGATGATGGTTTCGACGATTGGGCGGCGGCCCCAGATAGCTTGCGCGGCCTTCTTGACGATCCGCGCCACGACGATTTCCACGCCTTCGTCTTCCTCGCGCGCCTCGACCGGCATGGCCTTGATCGCCTTTTCCACGCTGTGGCAAATGGCCTCGAGCTGATCCGAGATGATGTCGTCATCCTCATAGGCCAGGCCAAGCCCCCTCACCTCGACAATCGATGACAGGCGGTTCTTGCTATCGAGCGCGAAAGCCACAAACATCATGCCGTTATGGGCGGCGTGGCGGCGTTCACGCAGGGCATCGGAGGCTTCCGGCACCAGATGACCACCATCGACGAACAGGCGGCCGGACGGCACTTCATCGACGATTTCAGCCAGACCGGGCGCCAGACGCACCATCTCGCCATTATGCGGCGTGATCTGCTCATCCACCCCCACCTCTTCGGCCAGGGCGGCATGTTTCAGCAGGTGACGGCGTTCGCCATGGGTCGGTATGGCGATGCGCGGCCGCGCCAGGGCGTACATTTCCTTGAGTTCGTCACGGCAGGGGTGACCGGAAACGTGGATGCCCGGATGATCGCGCTCGGTATGGATCTCAACCCCCAGATCCGACAGGCGGTTTTGCAAGCTACGGATCGAGATTTCATTGCCCGGAATGACGCGTGAGGAGAAAACGCAGGCGTCACCTTCCTTCAGCTTGACCAGCGGGTGATTGCCGTCGGCGATACGCGACAAGGCGGCGCGGGGTTCCCCCTGCGAGCCGGTGCAGAGGTAAAGCACCTCGTTGGCTTTCAGGTGTTGCGCCTCGCCTTCGGTGACCGGTTCAGGAATGCCCGCCAAAAGGCCGACATGACGCGCGGCGGCGGTGATACGGTGCATCGAGCGGCCGACCAGGCAGACCTTGCGGCCGGCCTCCAATGCGGCGCGCATGACCGAATCCACCCGCGCCACATTGGAGGCGAAACAGGCGACGGCGACGCGCTTTTTCAGGCCTTTGATCACACGGGTCAGTTCGATATGCACATCGTCTTCCGAGCCGGCGCGGCCTTCGACGAAGACATTGGTCGAATCGCAAACCATGGCCAGCAGGCCCTCATCACCCAGCTTGCGGATGGCGGGGATATCGGTGGCGGCGCCGGTGATGGGGGCTTCATCGAACTTCCAGTCGCCGGTATGGAAAACCGTGCCCAGTTCGGTGCGGATCGCCAGGCCATTGGGTTCGGCGATCGAATGCGTCAGGGTGATGTAGTCGATATCGAATGGCCCAAGCCTGACATTACCGTTCAGCGCCACCTCGGTCAGGTCGCAGTCATCGACACCGGCCTCGCGCAGCTTTTCGCGCACCAGATAGGCGGTGAAGGGCGTGGCGAAAACAGGCGCCTTGATCTTGTCCCACAGCCAGCCCAAGGCGCCGATATGGTCTTCATGCGCATGGGTGAGCACGATGCCGAGAATATTCTCGCCGATCAGGAATTCCGGATCGGGCACGATCACCTCAATGCCCGGCGTTGTCAGGTCACCAAAGGTTACCCCGACATCGACGATGATCCATTGGCGGTTATCGGCCGGACCGAACCCGTACAGGTTCAGATTCATGCCGATTTCGTTCGATCCGCCCAGCGGCAGGAACACCAGTTCGTTTTGCTTCTTTTTCATTTATAGCCAATCAGGATGCGGCGCGCGCCAGCGTCCGCTTATAGATTTCGAGCAGCCCGCGCAGCGTCAGGTCGTGGTCGAAATGGACGATGCTGTCTGTAGCACCTTCAAACAGAGAAGCCACCCCACCGGTGGCGATTACGGTCATCTTTTGCCCGTATTCGCTCTTGATCGAGTCGATCATGTATTCGATCAGGCCGATATAACCCCAGAAGATGCCGGACTGCATGGCGCTGACCGTATCCTTGCCGATCTTGCGGGCGGGTTTTTCGATGGCGATGCGCGGCAGCTTGGCAGCGGCCGAATGCAGGGCTTGCAGGGACAGATTGATGCCGGGCGCAATGGCGCCGCCTTCATATGCCCCATCTGCCGCCACGACATCGAAGGTCGTCGCGGTGCCGGAATCGATGATGATCAACGGCCCCTTATAAGCCATATGGCCGCCCACGGCGTTGACAAGGCGATCAGCGCCTGCTTCGCGCGGTTTATCGATACGGATATCGATGCCGAGGTGCGTGTTTTCGCCAATGACATAGGGCTGGCGGCTGAAATACCGCTGGGCCAGCTTGCGCAGATTGAATAGCGATTGCGGCACGACCGAGGAAATAATGCAGTCGTCGATCGACTTGAAATCAAGCCCCTGCATCTGCATCAATTGATAAAGCCAGGCCGCATATTCATCCGCCGTGCGCGTGCTTTCGGTGGCGACGCGCCACTGGGCAATCCAGTCGCTACCGTCATGGATGGCAAACAGGGTATTGGTGTTGCCTTGCTCAATGGCCAGCAGCATCAGATCAGATCCCCATAGGTGATCTCGCCGCTGGTAACCGTGTGGACCTGGCCATCGGTCGCCTCGATTTGCAAGCCGCCGAAATCATCCAGTCCCGTGATGCGGCCGGACAGCGAGATGCCGTCCTGCGTCACATTGACAAGACGATCACGGCCATAGGCGCGTTTCAGCCACGCCTTTGCGATATCGCTGAAATCCTTGCTGCGCCACAGATCAAGCACACCGTCCAGGTGGCCGTTCAACTTGTGCAGCAGCGCCACGGCATCAAGATTTTTGGCTTCCGGACTGATTTCCTTCAGCGCCACCGTCAGGTAGCCTTCAAGGATCGGCGCCGCGCGCAGGTTCATGCCGATCCCGATGACCACGCCGAGATGATCCGGTTTATCCGTCGCTTCCGTCTGGACCAGAATACCGCAGAGCTTGCGGCCGCGATGCAGGATATCGTTGGGCCACTTGATCCGCATCGCCTGATCGGTATCCGGAATGATCGGCCGCAGCATTTCATAGACCGCCAGCGCCGTCACGAAGGACAGTTGCGGCACCCGGCGGACATCGATTTCCATGACCTCCCAGCGGGAGGCCATGAAATTACCCTTGGTGCCTACCCAGGTTTTGCCGTGACGGCCGATTCCCTTGGTCTGTTCCTTCGTCAGTATCCAGCCGGGGCCGGAACGCCCTGCCCTCAATCGGGCAAGGCTCAGATCCTGCGTGGACGGTATCGAGTCGAAGATTTCGAAATCGGCCAATGATTATGCCTAACTGCCGAAGCCCTGCGCCGCCGACTGGGCGATCGGATAGACATAAATCAGGAAGACGATCACGACCGGGAAGGAGAAGGCCGCGGCGGCATAGGCGATCCAGCGGGTTTCCAGCGGCGGCTTATCCATTTCACCGGCCGGCGCATCGAACCACATCAGCTTGAGGATGCGCAGATAGTAGAAGGCGGCGACAACCGAAGCCACCAGACCGGCGGCGGCATACCACCACAGATGCGCGGAAATGGCAGCGCCGAACACAAAGTACTTTCCCCAGAACCCGCTGAACGGCGGCATCCCCAGCACCGACAGGCACAGGATGGTGAGCACGATGGTCATCGGCATATTGGTTTTCGCCAAGCCCGCCAGACTGTCAATGCGGGTGAACGGTTCGCCCTTGCGGCTCAGGGCCATCTGGACGGTGAACAGGCCGAGCGTATCGACCATGTAGAGCACGAAGAAGATCAGCAAAGCCGGAACACCGACCGCGCCAGCAGCGATAGCCAGCAGGGCGTAGCCCATATTGGCGATCGACGAATAGGCCAGCAGACGCTTGAAATCCTTCTGCATCAGGCCGCCCAGGGCGCCGACGACAAAGGAAATCACGGCCAGGACCAGGACCACCTGACGCCACTGATCGGCCTGCGCCTCGAAGCCGGTTTGCAGGACGCGGGCGAACAATGCCATGGCGGCGAATTTCGGCGCGCCGGCGAAAAAGGCGACCACCGGCGTGGGGGCGCCTTCGTAAACGTCGGGCGTCCACATATGGAAGGGCGCGGCGGAGACCTTGAACGCCAGACCGCAGATCAGGAAAACCAGGCCGAAGATCAGACCGACATTGAGATTGGTCGCGGCCGAGCGGGCGATATCGTGGAAGTTCATCGAACCGGCGAAACCATAGACCAGCGACGCGCCGTAAAGCAGCAGGCCGGACGACAGGGCGCCGAGAACGAAATATTTCAGGCCAGCTTCCGACGATTTGGCGTGATCGCGGCGGAAGGCCGCCAGCACGTAAAGCGCCAGGGATTGCAGTTCGAGGCCGACATAGAGCGCGATCAGGTCACCGGCGGAAACCATCATGCTCATGCCGAGCGCCGCCAGCACGATCAGGATGGGGAACTCGAAACGGGCCGCACCCACGCGGTCGAAATAGCCCTGCCCCAGCACGATAATGAAGACGGCGGCGATATAGATGGCCACCTTGGCATACTGGGCGACGCCATCGACGATGAAGGACTCGTTGAAGGCCGAACCCTGGTGGCCGAAAGCGGCGGCGAAAGCAGCGGCAATCAGGGCCACGCCACATAAGGCGCTGACCGAGATCGTGCCCTTGTCACCGCGAAAGGCCCCGAAGACAAGGATCAGCAGGGAAGCAACCGCGAGGATCGCTTCCGGCAGGGCCAGGTTGAGAGCGAGATTGAAATCCATAGTGCTTTCTCGTCCTTTATCCGCCGATGACCGCTTGATAGGTCGCCACGACCGTATCCACGCTGGCAGTAGTGATGTCAAATACGAAGGCCGGATAAACGCCCAGCGCAATCGTGGCCAAGATCAGCGGCGTGAAGATCACAATCTCGCGCACCGACAGGTCCGGATATTTCTTGAGCGCCTCATTATGCACTTCGCCGAACATGATGCGCTTGTAGAGCGTCAACGCATAGATGGCCGAGAAGATCACGCCCGATGCTGCCACGAAGGCCACCCAGGTGCCCCACTGGTACGAACCGACCATGGTGGTGATTTCCCCGATGAAGCCGGAGGTGCCGGGCAAGCCGACATTGGCCATGGTGAACAGCAGGAAGACGAAGGCGTAATGCGGCATCAGTTTGGTCAGACCGCCATAGAAGGCGATCTCACGCGTATGCCAGCGGTCATAGACCACGCCGACACAGAGGAACAGCGCGCCAGAAATGACGCCGTGGCTGATCATCTGGTAAACCGCGCCCTGCACACCAAGCTGGTTGCCGGCGAAGACGCCCATCGTCACGAAGCCCATGTGGGCGACCGAGCTATAGGCGATCAGCTTCTTCATGTCGGTCTGGCGAAAGGCGATCAGCGAGGTCACGACAATGGCGATGACCGACAGGCCCATCATCAACGGCGCGAACATTTCCGAGGCATAGGGGAACATCGGCAGGTTGAAGCGGATGAAACCGTAACCGCCGAGTTTCAGCAGGATGCCGGCCAGCATCACCGAACCGGCGGTCGGCGCCTGAACGTGGGCGTCGGGCAACCAGGTGTGGACCGGCCACATCGGCAGTTTGACAGCGAACGAGGCGATGAAGGCGAACCACAGGAAGGGCTGAACCTCACGCGCGAAAGCGAAATGCGACAAGGTTGGGATATCGGCCGTCCCGGCCACGCCCACCATGTACAGCATGGCGGCGAGCATCAGCACCGACCCGAGCAGGGTATAGAGAAAGAACTTGTAGGAGGCGTAGATGCGGTCCTTGCCGCCCCAGATACCGATGATCAGGAACATCGGCACCAGGCCGCCTTCAAAGAAGATATAGAACAGGAACAGGTCGAGCGAGGTGAAGACGCCGATCACAAGGGTTTCCAGCAGCAGGAAGGCGATCATGTATTCGGTGATGCGTTCCTTGATCGAGTCCCACGACGCCAGGATACACAGCGGCATCAGGAAGGCCGTCAGCAACACGAACAGGATCGAGATGCCGTCTACGCCCATATGGTAGGAGATCGGTCCAAACCACTGATAATGCTCTTCAAACTGATAGCCGGGGTTGCTTCTGTTAAAGCCGGCGACCAGCACGACGGACAGGGCCAGGGTGATCAGAGTGGTCCACAGGCTGATCCATTTGGCGTTTTTGGCGATGACAGCCTCGTCGTCCTTACGCGCCATGGCGCGCAGGATCATGATCACCACAGCCCCGAACAGGGGGAAGAAGGTGGTGAGGCTGAGCAGGTTGGGGATAGCGGGTATCATTTTTAAAATCCATCTCCCCTTAGTGGACCAGCCAGAAGACATAGGTCAGCAGACCCACGACGCCGAGGAACATAGCGAACGCATAGTGATAGACATAACCGGTCTGGGTCTTGACCAGATTCTTCGCCGACTTCAACGCCGTCCAGGCGGCGCCATTCGGACCGAGGTTGTCGATAATTTTGACATCGAGCACCTTCCAGAAGAAATCACCCAGGATCTTGGCCGATTTGACGAAGATGACCTGATAGATCTCGTCGAAATACCACTTGTGGTACAGGAAGTTGTAGATCGGCCCGTCATTGGCGGCCAATTTCTTCGGCAGGTTCGGTTTGGCAATATAGTAGTACCAGGCCAGCGCCATACCGATCAGGGTGACGGCCAGCGGCGCCAGCTTGACCCACATGTTTTCGATTTCGTGGGCTTCGTGCATGATGTGGTTGGTCGGCGCCGTGAAAATGGCGTGGCCCCAGAATTCATGGGCGTGCCCACCGATGAAGTAAGGCGCGAACGCGACACCGGCGAAGACCGCGCCAACAGCCAGCAGGCCGATCGGCACCAGCATGACCCACGGGCTTTCGTGTGGCTTGTGATCGTGACCATGACCGTGATGATCGTCATGAGCGTGGTCATCATGCGCCGGTTCGGAGGCGTCGTGACCATCGATCACTTCATGATGATCGTCATGGGCGTGCTCCCAGTGCTTCTTGCCGTGGAAGGTCATGGCGATCAGGCGCCACGAATAGAAGGAGGTCAGGAGCGCGGCGGCGATGCCCATGATGAAAGCGAACAGGCCTTGCGGGGTATTGTGCGCGGCCCAGGCGGATTCGATGATGGCGTCCTTCGAGAAGAAGCCGGCGAAACCGAACTGGGTTTCCGGGATGCCAAGGCCGGTGATGGCGATGGTGCCGATGGTCATGACGCCGTAGGTGATCGGTAGGTACTTCCACAGGCCGCCCATCTTGCGCATGTCCTGCTCGTGGTGCATGCCGTGGATCACCGAGCCGGCGCCCAGGAACAACAGGGCCTTGAAGAAGGCGTGCGTGAACAGGTGGAACATGGCGGCCTGATAGGCCCCTACCCCCGCCGCGAAGAACATGTAACCCAACTGCGAACAGGTCGAATAGGCGATGACGCGCTTGATGTCGTTCTGCGTGAAACCGATCGAGGCGGCAAAGATGGCGGTGATGGCGCCGATATAGGCAACGATCATCTTGGCGACCGGGGCATACTCGAACAGTGGCGACAGCAGACAGACCATATAGACACCGGCGGTGACCATGGTGGCGGCGTGGATCAGCGCCGAAACCGGCGTCGGGCCTTCCATGGCGTCCGGCAGCCAGGTGTGCAGGAAGAACTGCGCCGACTTGCCCATGGCGCCGATGAACAGCAGGAAGGCGGCGAGATCGAGCGCCGAGAACGACTGGCCGAGGAATTCCCAGGTCTGGCCCTGATGCGAGGCGATCATCGGAAACAGTTCGTGGAAATTGATCGTACCGAACTGCCAGTAGACTGTCATGATGCCGAGCGCGAAACCGAAGTCACCGACGCGGTTGACGACGAACGCCTTGATGGCGGCGCTCGATGCGCTCTCCTTCTGGAACCAGAAACCGATCAGCAGGTACGAGGCCAGCCCCACCCCTTCCCAGCCGAAGAACAACTGCATGAAGTCGGCGGCGGTCACCAGCATCAGCATGGCGAAGGTGAACAAAGACAGATAGGCAAAGAAGCGCGGACGCGACGGGTCTTCGCTCATATAGCCCCAGCTATAGAGATGGACCAGCGACGATACCGTCGTCACCACGATCAGCATGGTGGACGACAGGGCGTCGATGCGGATCGACCACGCCGAATGGAAGGTGTCGATATTGATGAACGGCAGCACGGTGACGGTGAAGTCTTCCATCCCGCCCCAGGTATGCTGGATGAAGGTGAACCAGCTCAGGGCGCAGGCCACGAAGAGCAAACCGGTCGTGATGGCCTGCGACGGGATATTACCGAGCCAGCGGCCGAAGCCGCCGACAATGGCCGCGCCGACGATGGGCGCGAATACCGCGAGTGTCACCACTGTGGACATATCGGAAAGCATGATGCTGCTTATCCTTTCATCATGCTGGCGTCATCGACGGCGATATCACCGCGATTACGGAAGAAGGTAACGAGGATGGCGAGACCGACGGCGGCTTCGGCCGCGGCAACGGTCAGGACGAACATGGCCATGATCTGCCCCTGCACATTATGCAGGTAGGACGAGAAGGCCACGAAGTTGATGTTGGTCGACAGCAGGATCAGTTCGAGCGACATCAGAATGATGATGATGTTGCGGCGATTGAGGAAAATCCCCAGCACGCCGATGGTGAACAGGATCGCGGAAACCGTGAGATAATGGACGAGATCTATAGTCATTCCGAAATACCTTCTCCGGTTTTGACAGGCACGATTTCGACGGCATCCTTGCGGCGGCGCGTGACCTGCTTGAAAATATTCTGACGCTTGACGTTCGGGCGGGTGCGCAGGGTCAGCACGATGGCGCCGACCATGGCAACCAGCAACACAAAGCCGGCGGCCTCGAACAGATAGATATAGGTGGAATAGAGCGCGTGGCCGATCATCTTGATATTCGGCTCGGCAGCCGTGGCGACCAGGGGCTGGCTACCGGCGGCGGCGCCCTTCGTCGCCACGGCAATGCTGATCATGATCAGTTCGACCACCAGCACAAGCCCGACCACCAGGCCGACCGGCAGGTAGTTGGCGAAGCCCTGGCGCAGTTTCACGAAATCGACATCCAGCATCATGACGACGAACAGGAACAGGACGGCCACGGCGCCGACATAGACGACCACCAGAAGCATGGCGAGGAATTCGGCGCCCAGCAGGATAAACAGGCCGGCCGATGAGAAGAAGGCCAGTATGAGGTACAGAACGGAGTGCACCGGGTTCTTGGCGGTGATGACCATCAGGCCCGAAGCCAGGGTCACCAGAGCCAGAAGATAAAAGGCGATAGCGATTACGGTCATGTCTCTCTTTGCCTCTTAACGGTACGGCGCGTCGAGTTCGAGCGCCCTGGCGATTTCGCGTTCCCAGCGGTCGCCATTAGCCAGAAGCCGTTGCTTGTCATACAGAAGTTCTTCGCGGGTGTCGGTCGAAAATTCAAAGTTCGGTCCCTCGACAATAGCGTCGACCGGGCAGGCTTCCTGGCACAGGCCGCAATAGATGCACTTCACCATGTCGATGTCGTAGCGCGTGGTGCGGCGGCTGCCGTCGGCGCGCGGTTCGGCCTCGATGGTAATGGCCTGGGCCGGGCAGATGGCCTCGCACAGCTTGCAGGCGATGCAGCGTTCCTCGCCGTTTTCATAACGGCGCAGGGCATGCTCACCCCGGAAACGCGGGCTGATCGGTCCCTTTTCGAACGGATAGTTGATGGTCGCCTTGTGCTTGAACATATACTTCACGGCGAGAAGGGTCGCGCCCCAGAAGTCAAGCAGCAGGGCGCCCTTGAACCCTTGATAAATGCGCGAAATCATAGGGCGCCTCCATAAACGCGGTAGCCCGCAACAAGAACAACGGCGACCAGCGACACCGGCAGGAAGACCTTCCAGCCCAGGCGCATCAACTGGTCATAACGATAGCGCGGCACGATGGCCTTGGCGATGGCGAACATGATGAACCAGAACACCACCTTGACGATAAAGGTCAGCAGGCTGATCAGGATATACCACAGGCTGTCATGCGCCAGCGGCAGCGGCACAGGGAATTCCCAGCCGCCGAAAAACAGGATCGAGATCATGGCGCACATCAGGACGATATTGGCGTACTCGCCGATCATGAACAGCAGGTAGGGCGTCGATGAATATTCGACCTGATAGCCGGCCACCAGTTCCGATTCCGCATCCGGCAGGTCGAACGGCGGGCGGTTGGTTTCGGCCAGGGCCGAGATGTAGAACATGACCATCATCGGGATCATGACGATCAGCAGGATCGGGTGGCCGCCGCCGAAGACATTCCAGTTCCAGATGCCGCCGCCCTGATGGGTGACGATATCGGACAGGTTCATCGAACCCGACAGCAGGATAACCGTGATGATGATGAAGCCGATCGAGACTTCATAGGACACCATCTGCGCCGCCGAGCGCAGGCCGCCGAGGAAGGGGTATTTCGAGTTCGACGCCCAGCCGCCCATGATGATGCCATAGACGCCGAGCGACGAAATGGCGAGCAGATACAGGATACCGACATTGATGTTCATGACCACCCAGCCCGGCGCGAACGGAATGACTGCCCAGGCCAGGAAGGCGATAATGAAGGTCAGCAGCGGCGCCAGCAGGAAGATCGCCTTGTCGGCGCCGGCCGGAATGATGACCTCCTTGAACAGGAACTTGAAGAAGTCGGCGAAGGACTGCATCAGGCCGAACGGCCCGACGACATTGGGTCCTTTGCGCATCTGTACGCCCGCCCACACCTTGCGGTCGCCCCACAGCAGGAAGGCCAGCGACACCATGACACCCATGATGACCGCCAGGGTTTCCCCTACGGTGATGATCGTCCAGCCCCAGCCCGATGCCCAGAAATTATTCATCGTCATAAAGTCCTTACTCAGCCGCCACGCTCAGGGGCGCCTTGCGGGCCGCCGAACATTCCGCCATGGCCACGGAGGCGCGGGCGATGGGGTTGGTCAGATAAAAATCAGTAATGTGCGAAACGAAGGGGCGGTCGCCGATCTCACCCTTGGCGCCGATCGCTTTCACATCGAAAGCCTTCGTCGCCGGACGGGCATCGACGCGGCCGAAGACCGGATGATCGGTGATCAGCTTTTCGCGCAGGGCCGACAGGTTGTCGTATGGCAGGGTGTGACCGACATAACCAGACAGGGCCCGGATGATGGCCCAGTCTTCCTTGGCCTCGCCCTTCGGGAAAACGCAGCGTTCGGCAATCTGAACACGCCCTTCGAGATTGGTGTAGATGCTCGACTTCTCGGTATAGGCCGCGCCCGGCAGGATGACATCGGCGACCCCTGCCCCGACATCGCCATGCGAACCGATATAGACGACGAAGGTCTTGTCGAGATTGCGCGTGTCGATTTCGTCGGCGCCAAGCAGGACCAGCAAGTCAACCTCACCGTTCAGCATGGCCGCCGTATCTTTCGCTTCCCCGACCGGCACGAAACCAAGATCAAGACCGGCGACGCGCGAAGCGGCGGTATGGACGATGTTGAAGCCATTCCAGCCGTCACGCACCACATCATAATCATCGGCGATAATGGCGATTTCCTTGAGAATGGCCGCGCCATCGGCACCGGAGATCGCGCCGGAACCAACCAGAATGGCCGGCTTCTGTGCGTTCTTGAGTACATCTCGGAAGGCGTGCTTCTTGAGGTCTTTCAGCGCCTTCGGACCGGTGCCGATATGGGTGTAATCATAGGTCAGGTCAGTCGCCTGGCCGATTACCGCCACCTGCGCCCTGCCCTTGAGCCACGACTTGCGGATACGGGCATTGATCAGACTGGCTTCGGCGCGCAGGTCGGTGCCGATCAAAAGGATCGCATCCGCCTCCTCGATTCCCGCAATACCGGTATTGAACAGCCAGGATTCACGCGGCGTCGCCTGCGTGACAGGGCCGATTTTCACGCCATCCTGGCGACAATCGAGATTGGTGACGCCCAGGCCGTAGAACAGGTCCTTCGTCGCCTTCATGGCTTCGGCGTCGATCAGGTCACCGGCGATGACGCCGATCTTCGAGGCATCGGTCGCTTTTATCTTGCTAGCGACCGTGCTCAAAGCCTCATCCCACGACACCGCGACCAGCTTGCCGGCTTTACGGACATAGGGCTTGTCAAGGCGCTGGCGTGACAGACCATCAACCGCATAACGTGACTTGTCGGTCAGCCATTCCTCGTTGATCTCTTCCTTGAGGCGCGGCAGGGCACGCAGCACGGCCGGACCGCGATTATCGACACGGATATGGGCGCCCAGCGCGTCATGTACATCGATGGTTTCGGTCTTGGTCAGTTCCCACGGGCGATAGTTGAACGACCACGGACGGTGCGTCAGGGCGCCGACCGGGCACAGGTCGTTGACATTGCCGGACAGTTCCGACGACACCGACTGTTCGAGATATGAGGTAATCTCGGCGTTTTCGCCGCGCGAAATCATGCCCATCTCGGTGACACCGGCCACTTCAGTGGTGAAGCGGACGCAGCGCGTGCACTGAATGCAGCGGGTCATGAAGGTTTTGATCGTTGGCCCGAGGTTCTTTTCCTCGACGGCCCGCTTGTTTTCGTCGTAGCGCGACGATCCCTTGCCATATGCAACCGATTGGTCCTGCAGGTCGCATTCCCCGCCCTGGTCGCAGATCGGGCAATCGAGCGGGTGGTTGATCAGCAGGAATTCCATCACGCCTTCGCGGGCCTTCTTGACCATCGGCGTATTGGTGAAGATTTCCTGGCCTTCGGCAGCCGGCAAGGCGCAGGAGGCCTGCGGCTTCGGCGGTCCCGGCTTGACCTCGACGAGGCACATGCGGCAGTTGCCGGCGATCGACAAGCGCTCATGATAGCAGAAACGGGGAATTTCCTCGCCCGCCAGTTCTGCCACCTGCAGCACGGTCATGCCGGGGTCGAACTCGACCTCCACACCATTGACTTTTGCCTTAGCCATGCTCTGTCATACCCTCAACAATTGTAAATAAATTACGGAATTTCATCGTGTTTCCCGCGCACCGCCTTAGAACCACGACTTGTTCCCCGCAATATAGTCTTCGTAAAAACTCTGGTCGGATTTGACCAGATAGATGATCGTTTCGATAAAGGCGACAAATCCCATGATCAATCCCGGAATCACCAGCAGCCAACCGACTGTGCCGCAGATCAGCATGACGATACCGGCCGTATTCTTGCCCAGGTAAAACTTGTGAATGCCCCAAAGCCCCAGGAAGAAAGCCAGCAGCGCCGCCACGTACTTGTTGCGCTCGCCCATGGCCGTCATGATGACATAAATGCTCACCGCACTGTCACCCGACGCCTCGAAATCGATCGTCGAACCCGCAGGCACATACACGGTGTCTCCCATCAGGTCGCTGACGCTGAATGTATAGCGCTTGCCATCATCACCGCTGATGAGGCCGGTCGATCCGTTGAATGAGAGCACCTTGCCCCGCATGGTCCCTACTCCGCCGCCAGCGTATGGCCGGCAAAATTGCTTTTGCTGGAACGATATAACGCGATGCGATCCTCGATCTCGTGACGGAAGTGACGGATCAGTCCCTGAATCGGCCAGGCCGCCGCATCACCCAGCGCACAGATGGTATGGCCCTCGACCTGGGTGGTCACTTCAAGCAGGGTGTCGATTTCGGCCGGATCGGCATCGCCCGTCACCATGCGCTCCATGACGCGCCACATCCAGCCGGTGCCTTCGCGGCACGGCGTACACTGGCCACAGCTTTCATGCTTGTAGAAATAACTCAGGCGGGCAATGGCGCGGATCAGGTCGGTGGACTTGTCCATGACGATGACCGCCGCCGTACCCAGACCCGACTTGAGATTACGCAGGCTATCGAAATCCATCGGCAGGTCTTCGCATTGCTCGGCGGTGATCATCGGCACCGACGATCCGCCCGGAATGACGGCCTTGAGGTTACCCCAACCGCCGCGAATACCGCCACAGTGAGCTTCGATCAACTGGCGGAACGGAATCGACATCGCCTCCTCGACATTGCACGGACGCTCGACATGGCCGGAAATGCAGAACAGCTTGGTGCCGGCATTGTTCGGCGCGCCGAACGAAGTGAACCATTCCGCGCCCCGGCGCAGGATGGTGCCGACGGCGGCAATGGATTCGACATTGTTGACCGTGGTCGGGCAGCCATAAAGACCCGCGCCGGCCGGGAACGGCGGTTTCAGGCGCGGCTGGCCCTTCTTGCCTTCCAGCGATTCCAGCAGAGCGGTTTCCTCGCCGCAGATATAGGCGCCGGCACCATGGTGGATGTAGACATCGAAATCCCAGCCATGAATGTTGTTCTTGCCGATCAGCTTCGCCTCATAAGCCTGCTTGACGGCGGCTTCCATACGCTCGCGCTCAAAGACATATTCGCCGCGCAGATAGATATAACAGGCATGGGCCTGCATGGCGAAGGAGGCGATCAGGCAACCTTCGATCAGCAATTGCGGATCGTGGCGCATGATTTCCCGGTCCTTGCAGGTGCCGGGTTCGGATTCGTCGGCATTGACCACCAGATAGTGCGGGCGATCCTTGATTTCCTTCGGCATGAAGGACCATTTCAGGCCGGTATTAAACCCTGCCCCGCCCCGGCCGCGCATTCCGGAATTTTTCATGTTGGTGATGATCCAGTCGCGTCCGCACGACAGGATATCTTTGGTCGAGTTCCACGCGCCGCGTTTCTTCGCGCCCTCAAGCCCCCAGTCCTGGAAACCGTAAAGGTTGGTGAAGATGCGATCCTTGTCCTGCAAAATGCCTGTAACTGTCTGGGCCATTACGCTTTTACCTCAGGAGCGGGAAAATTCGGAATCTTGACCGGTTTGGCGGCAGAGCCGTCATAAAGCTTCGGATCGGTCAGGGAGGTCGCGCCGCCGAGCGGCTCCGACGTATGGCGGCCATTGTAAGGACCGGGCTTCGGCGTCTTGCCGGCCGCGAAATCATCGATGATCTGGCCCAGGTTCTCCGGCGTCAGGTCTTCGTAATAATAGTCATTGATCTGGGCCATCGGCGCATTGGTGCAGGCGCCCAAACACTCGACCTCCTGCCAGGTGAACTTACCGTCGGCCGACAGCTTGTCCTTGGGGCCGATCTTTTCCTTGCAGACCTTCATCAGGGCGTCCGAGCCACGCAGCATGCACGGCGTCGTGCCGCACACCTGAATCAGGGCCGCCGAGCCGACCGGCTCCAGCATGAACATGGTATAGAAGGTGGCCACCTCGAAAACGCGGATCTGCGGCATGGCCAGCAGCTTGGCGATAGCGGTGATGGCGGGTTCGGAAACCCAGCCTTCCTGCTTCTGCACCAGCCACAAAACCGGAATCACCGCGCTCTGGCGGCGGCTTTCGGGATATTTGGCGATCCACCAATTGGCCTTTTCCAGCGTTTCCGCTGAAAAGGTGAAACTGGCCGGTTGTTCTTTGGCAAGACGACGTACAGCCATCAGGACCCTCTACAGATACAATTCAGCGCGGGCTTTACACCCGCAGCCGATGAAAGATAGTTTAAAAATGCAGTGCTTCACAGAAATCGAGGCTTTGACGCATGGTGTGATGACGGTGTTCATTTCTGCATGGCCTCATAACGCTTGTTGCGCGCATCGCGCACACGGTTCTGCGCCGCCGCGACGATCGGCAACCGGCGCGCGCCGAGGAGGCCGACAACCGCGATGCCCAGCAGGACAAAACGCGCCGTTTCGTTTTCCAGTTCGGGGCGGAACTGGACCACCAGCGTGAAACCCAGGACGCAGACCAGCATGGGGATGACCGGCAGGAACAAATAAAGCAGCGTATCCATGACAAACCCTCTGGCCCCACCGGTGTGGTAAGGCCAGCTTGGACGCGACAGATAAAGGCTCAGAGCCATCATGGCGACCAAAAGTCCCGCGGCGATCAGCACACCCGTCATCGGTCAATTTCCCCGAAAACGATGTCGAGCGAACCAAGAATGGCGGACACGTCAGCCAACAGGTGGCCGCGGTTCAGCCAGTCCATGGCTTGCAGGTGCGGGAAGCCCGGCGCGCGGATCTTGCAGCGGTAGGGTCTGTTGGTGCCGTCGGAGACAAGATAAACGCCGAATTCGCCCTTCGGCGCCTCGACGCAGGCATAGACCTCGCCTTCCGGCGTCTTGAAGCCTTCGGTATAGAGCTTGAAGTGATGGATCAGGGCTTCCATCGAGTTCTTCATTTCGGCGCGGCGCGGCGGCGTCACCTTGTGGTCGGTCGAAAGCACCGGACCGGGCGTTACCTTAAGTTTTTCAAGGCATTGCTGCATAATCCTGATCGACTGACGCATTTCCTCGACGCGGCAGAGATAACGGTCCCAGCAGTCGCCGTTCTTGCCGAGCGGAATATCGAATTCCAGTTCGTCATAGCACTCATAGGGTTGCGCCTTACGCAGGTCCCAGGCGACGCCGGAACCGCGGATCATCACGCCGGTAAAGCCCCAGTCATAGGCCTGCTCCTTGCTGACCACGCCGATATCGACGTTGCGTTGCTTGAAGATACGGTTTTCCGTCACCAGGGTTTCGATGTCATCAAGCGCCGGCAGGAACTGCCTGCACCAAAGGATCATGTCCTCGATCAGTTCCGGCGTCAGATCCTGATGGACACCGCCGGGGCGGAAATAGTTGGCGTGCAGACGGGCGCCGCAGGCACGCTCGTAAAACACCATAAGCTTTTCGCGTTCCTCGAAGCCCCACAGCGGCGGTGTCAGCGCACCGACGTCCATGGCCTGGGTGGTGACATTGAGGATGTGCGACAGAATACGGCCGATTTCCGAGAACAGGACCCGGATCAACTGGCCGCGTTTGGGCACTTCAAGACCCAGCAGCTTTTCGATGGCCAGCACGAAAGCGTGCTCCTGGTTCATCGGCGCCACATAGTCCAGGCGGTCGAAATAGGGCACGTTCTGCAAATAGGTGCGCGATTCCATCAGCTTTTCGGTGCCACGATGCAGCAGGCCGATATGCGGATCGACGCGCTCGACCATTTCACCGTCGAGATCGAGCACCAGGCGCAAAACGCCGTGCGCCGCCGGATGCTGCGGGCCGAAATTGATCGTGAACTTGCGATCATCGTCGCCCTTGTTCACAAAAGGCTCTACACCGTCTGCCATGAAATCAAACCCTTATCCGTAACTCTTAATCCCAGGCCGAAACCTTAGGCCTTCGCCTTCTCATCGCCGGGCAGCACATATTGCGCACCCTCCCACGGCGACAGGAAGTCGAACTTGCGATATTCCTGAGTGAGCTTTACCGGCTCATAGATCACGCGTTTCTGTTCTTCGTCATACCGCACCTCGACATGGCCCGTCATCGGGAAATCCTTGCGCAGCGGGTGGCCCTGAAAGCCGTAGTCCGTCAGCAGGCGGCGCAAATCCGGATGGTTCGAGAACAACATGCCGTACATGTCGAAGGCCTCGCGCTCGTACCAGTCGGCGTTCGGATAGACCGAACGGATCGACGGCACCGGCAGGGCCTCATCGGTCTGCACCTTGACGCGCAGGCGGATATTCTGCGTCAGCGACAGCAGGTGATAAACAACGTCAAAACGTTGCGCGCGCTTGGGATAATCGGCGCCGCAAACATCGATCAGTTGATGGAAGCGGTAAGGATCCTGCTTCAGCTTCGCCATGATCTCGACGATGCGCTCACGTTCAACCGTCAGCGTCAGTTCACCGAAGGCCAGGACCGATTCCACGATCGCTTCCTTGAAATCGGCCTGCGCCCTGTCAGCGAGCGCCTGTAATTTTTCCAATGACATATTGCCCTCCTCTTAGCGCCGGATGCTGCCGGTACGGCGAATCTTCTTCTGCAATTGCAGAAGGCCGTACAGGAGCGCCTCGGCCGAAGGCGGACAGCCAGGCACATAGACATCCACCGGCACCACGCGGTCGCAGCCGCGCACGACACTGTAGCTATAATGATAATAGCCACCCCCATTGGCGCACGACCCCATCGACAGCACATAACGCGGATCCGGCATCTGGTCATACACCTTGCGCAGCGCCGGGGCCATCTTGTTGGTCAGGGTGCCGGCGACGATCATCAGGTCCGACTGGCGCGGTGAGGCGCGCGGCGCCATGCCGAAGCGCTCCATGTCATAACGCGGCATCGAGGCCTGCATCATCTCGACGGCGCAGCAGGCCAGGCCGAAGGTCATCCACATCAGCGAGCCGGTGCGCGCCCAGGTGATAACATCGTCGGCCGAAGCGACGAGGAAGCCCTTCTGATCGAGTTCCGCCGAGACTTGCTCGAAGAACTTGTCATGGACCGCGGGATCGTAGCCTTCAACCGAAGACCGGCCAGCAGATCCGGCAGGAATGATTACTCCCATTCCAAGGCTCCTTTTTTCCATACATATATATAGCCAAGGCCGAGTTCGACCAGGAAGGTCACCATCGACCAGAAGGCGACGTGCATGCCACCGTTCGGCATATCGAACAGCGACACGGCCCACGGGAACAGGAAGGACGCTTCCAGGTCAAAAATGATGAAGAGGATCGACACGAGATAGAAGCGCACATCGAACTTCTGGCGGGCGGAATCAAAAGCGTTGAAACCACACTCATAGGCCGAAAGCTTTTCGGTGTCGGGCGCCTTGGGCGCGATCACCAGCGCGCCGACCATGAAGCCAAGGCCCAGAACAGCCGCTATACCTATAAATATAATGACGGGGAGATATTGCAGGAGAAATGCGTTCATTAGGTCACCTCAACCCCTCATAATAAAACTCGGGTCTAAAACACAACCGAGCAGGCTGCCGCATGAATATCGGCGCCGGACTCAGTCAGTAGGCTATTAGACCACTCTGTTCAAAGCTTCAAACCATTGCAGTGCGAAAAAACCACTTTCTTTCACTTTTTCGCCCTCACTTTTGGATAATGCAAATCACTCGCAATTACTGAGGTTTAAGTCACAAAGTTATCCCATACTTTGTTCATGCGGCGGCATTTTTTCAGTTTTATATGTTGACACTCCCGCACCTGCCGAACTACTAAGCGCACCTTCCTGACGGACAGCGCCGCTGGCTTTCGGGAACAAGGGAATGCGGGTGTAGCTCAGTTGGTTAGAGTGTCGGCCTGTCACGCCGAAGGTCGCGGGTTCGAGTCCCGTCACTCGCGCCACCCCTGCTTGAATAAAGCAAAAGGTGGCCCCGCATTTTCCCTCTCTTCTTCCTTTCATATTATAAAGTATTGCAGATCGCCGACTGATGAATTGCGTCTCAGATCAGCGGCCAATATATTTGCCTGTCGATTACATGTTTTATGTGTTGACACCCTCCTCGGCCCGAACTACTAAGCGCACCTTCCTGACGGACAGCGCCGCTGGCTTTCGGGAACAAGGGAATGCGGGTGTAGCTCAGTTGGTTAGAGTGTCGGCCTGTCACGCCGAAGGTCGCGGGTTCGAGTCCCGT